>WLWD01004506.1_pt1 | contig 12761 bp, 12 predicted proteins | sample 6712731 | NCBI WGS metagenome assembly WLWD01 (sample SAMN12718690, study PRJNA576275) | sponge metagenome | isolation source: marine sponge | host: Mycale hentscheli | place: New Zealand: South Island, Marlborough, Capsize Point | collected 2014-11-01
ATAGTCAGAACAGTTTTATTAGAAAGTTTTAGCAGCTCAAAGTAGCGTAAACTTAAATTGCAAGGCTTATAAAGATCAGTGAGTACAGGAGGCAGGTCTGAACTCAGGACAGATGGAACGTAATTATCACAGTACCCTGATAGCACAGACAGAACTGCTGGTTTGGCATTTTTACTGCAGGCCAAGGAATCCAAGAACTTTTTCTTTTCCTCCAAAGTAGGAATTTTGCATTTCTGCTTTTTATTAGTACTTGCAGAACTAGAGTCTATGCCTTCAGCATGAGTTGCTTTTCTTTTCTTGCCAATGAAATCTATCTCCTGAATACGTGCATAAGAAACTGAACGAATAGATGGGGGCATAATCCAGTATGCACTTTTCTGAGTTACTGTTAAAGAATCTCTTTTCTCTACTCCTACAGCCACCACCCAAAGTAGAGATGCCACATGAGAGCATGTTTCCCCCAAGCCAGCCATACAATCGCAGTGTGCAAAGAGAATCTTCCCATCAACTAAACTAAAAAACCATGGCGTTAGTGGCTTCTCATTCAATTTTTGAGAATGATTGACCTGCACCAAAATAGTCAAGTAAATACTTATATCTTTAAATAAACTTGCTTTTACCTTGCCAATTACAATTCTTTTGTTTCCAACTTCCAGAGCAAGAACTTGCCTCACCCAGCCTTTAACAAAATTCTGGTAGGAATCCAGGCTTTTATAGTTTAGCATATCATTTTCAGAATAGGGGCTTGGCGTCAGGATTAAATACATGCACACATGAACATGAGTCATAGCAGGCCACAGGTCAACATCATCTTTCCACTCATTTTTTTTTACTTCATAAGGATCAATCCCATCCACTAATTTCAGTTTATCACAATACCTTTTCTTAGAGACATCACTGGTTAGGGTATCCGAATAACCTGGCAAAAAACCGGCCATGCTCCTTCAATGAAGTAACTTTACTAGCAACTGATACTTTACCTGTCCTCCAGCGTGCCCTCCAAGATGGCAGATAGCGACGGTTGCTACGCGGTAATTGAGTAAATGGGCGTGGCTGCAATGGGTCTATAACCGTGACAAAGAGCACATTGACTTACCACCGCCACTGACTCAAATAGAAATGGAAGTCCCTTAAGTTTTCAAGTTTTAACTGCACCCGCAAAAGTATTCAAAACGGTAAACAATTCAATTTCTAGGGTGATACGGGTACTGATCGATAAACCAGAGGATTCTGTTTAGTGCAATTTGGGACGGGGTCAACCATTTAACTAACACAAAAACGTGAGGGTCAAACTACAAAATGACATACGTATGTCCATACATATATCTAAACTAGTGGTGTGCTTGAGCACAAATGGCGAGCAAGCCTGATAGTTAGGTAACATAAAATGTTCCTATTTTTAGCTTACTTCATGCAAAAACTATAATAGCAGTTATGACATTTGATTTTAGCAAACAAATACAAAATCATCCTCCTTACCTGATTAATGGTAACTTTTGTAAGTATCAAACACCAACCATTCTGATAATCTCAATCACCAGTAACTCTTGAACAAGCTCTCAGCTACGATAAAAAATAAACCAGTGTTATTATTTGTAATTTTAGCCAACAAATATGGAATTACTACTTACATCATTTTTGAGTATAGATAACTTTCGTAGTATCAAATTGAAGTTACTTTGACCATCTGAATTACCTTGAATTCTTGACAACAAGCTCTCACCTACAAAAAAAAACAATCAATTTTAGCACACAAATACAAAATTACTTTCTTACCTCATTTTCTTGAGCAGTGGTAACTTTTGTAGTACCAAATTTGAGTCATTCTGACTATTTCAATTTACCAGTCACTGTTGACAACAAGCTGCATATTTAGCTAACAAATATGGAATTACGTACTTACCTCAGCATCCCTGGAGTAGTAGTAGCTTCCTTAGCATTAATACTATATTTGCTTACATACGCTTTTCAGAAGTAGTGATAGCTCTCTTAGTACTGACTACAGGTGGCTCTTGACAACTAACAAGCCGCACTTAGCCGTAAAAAAGGCGAAGTTTTGAATTTAAATCTGGTAAAGGGTCTTCAATGTCATAGTAACCGGTCGAATCAACTTTTTGTTTCTTAAAAAGCAAGCATTTTCGCAAGAATTTTCTCACACTTTGGAGCTTAAGTATATGCTGTAGTTTCAGAATTCACTGAGTTCAAGCCTAAAAAGCCGTGTTTTTTTTTTTTAAGAAAAAAGGTACGCGCGTGCATTTAACCCTTTTGTTCCTGAATTGACAAATAATCTTCCACCCCGGAATAGAGCATTACCGTTTTATTTTTTTAACTCGATGCTGGCTGGGAAAACCCCATAGCAACCATATATCACTAAATAGACCAAGAGTTTGGGATTCCCCTCATTTTTTGATTGAGAAAATTGAATAAAATTTAGGCCCTCTACTAATGCTTTAACAAAAAATTATTTTTCCTAAAAAATTCCACTTTTCTCATCAATAAAAAATAAAATAAAAAATATAAATAATATCGTTTGATGTATTTTATACCAATATTATATTAGTTCAACAATAAAATATGTTGTTTGTTGTGTGTGGTGCTGATTGTGATCATGTAGGAGACATCTATGAGTGTCCACAAGGAACGTATGCCATCAGACGTCGAGCTCCACTACAAAACAATTTTATATACACAAAAACGCAAACAACTAAGATATTTGTAATACAAACAACAAATTATTCATGATCCTATATAATTACAACTTTATGATGTATTGTATGCGGTTTCATACAGGATGGGGGGTGGGGCTCCTAGTGTACCTTGCCAGGTTGGCATCTTCTCCTTCATCACTGGAAGACTCTGCTCCTGTTGCCTCATCTGCGTCCTCTTCACAATCCCTCTTCACAATCGGGTCGGTGTCTGCATACACATCTGGTCCTAGTAGTACATTCTGGTAAAAAAAATTGAATTTTTTTGAAAATTTGAAATTGTTCAACAAACCACAACCCACTTTCAAATCTCAAAACTCAATGAAATATATAATTATATATATTATGGCTAAACAGCTTTCTCTATCTCAATATAGCTATAAATAAGTCCTCTCCAGAGCAGAAGCTTGCTAGTTTTCAAGAGAAAGACAAGAGAAAGACAAGCTTACATCGATCATCTTCTTGACTTCCATTGTCAGTATCAAAGTTGACGGGTCTGGTTCACCAACCCTGATATACAGGGCCTCCTCTATAGCCCTAGATGTCGTCTCCCTCCTCTCCGCTTGATCCTGAGTCGCTAGAGTCAGTATCAAGCAAGTCTAAAACTTCCACAGCACTGTAACTGGTAGACACCATCTTTCAAAAACTGACTTCTAAAAAAAATTTTTTTTTGCATAGTTACCTGGATCACACGACACGCTCACTTTTTTCCTATGATGTAATAAGCATTACCTAAGACTGTACATAATGGGGAGGCCCCCAGTAGAACTGGCGATTTTATAAAAAAAAAAGAAGACAGTAAATCAAACCGCAAAGTCTTGGTCGGCAAAGAAGCGGTTGTTTCAATGTACGCAACTGCTGTGAGGTACTGTCGAAGCAGCCCTGGCTGAAAGCTATTTTAGATGCTTCTCCAATGCATTGGGCACCTGTGTATGCAATCTGAAGGTTCTAGCTATAAAGTAACTATTTTTTAAAATTCGGAGATGTCAACCAGTCTTCACCAACTTCTAAGCGGGATCTGGAACGAAAGGGTTAAGGGGCATACGTACAATCCATACATACATACATATATACATATATACATACTAGTGATGTGCTTGAGCACAAATGGCGAGCGAGCCTAAAGACTATACTATTTTTATAGAATGATTTTGACTTCTAACACTGAAGCTACTGAAAATAAGGTCCAGTTTTTAAATTTCGCATACACGGTAAAGGGATTTCAGTGCCATAGTAACAACTCTCTGCAACTGCTTGAATTGAAGGAAAAAAACAACAGCAAAACAATGCAAGTTATTTAAAAGTTTTCTTTGTGATATTCTTTAGCTAAGTAGTGGTTGTAACACACAATGCTTTGACACAACTGGACATGCACCTACACAGACTTACCTTCGCAGCTAGTGGACAATGTAATTTCAATACTGTTGCGCACGGCTTATAACCATGACAAAGAGAGCATTGACTTACCACCGCCACTAACTCGAATAGAAATGGAAGTCCCTTAAGTTTTCAAGTTTTAACTGCACCCGCAAAGGAATTCAAAACGGTAAACAATTCAATTTCTAGGGTGATACGGGTACTGATCGATAAACCAGAGGATTCTGTTTAGTGCAGTTTGGGACGGGGTCGACCACATAAATAACACAAAAACGTGAGGGTCAGAGTACAAAATGACATACATACGTCCAAACATATATATAATTAAACTAGTGGTGTGCTTGAGCACAAAATAATGGCGAGCGAGCCTGATAGTTAGGTAACATAAAATGTTACTATGTTTTAGCTTACTTCATGCAAACACTATATTAGCAGTTATGACATTTGATTTCAGCAAACAAATACAAAATCACTCTCTTAATGGTAACTTTTGTAGTATCAAACATCAACCATTCTGATAATCTCAATCACCAGTAACTCTTGAACAAGCTCTCAGCTACGATAAAAAATAAACCAGTGCTATTGTTTGTAATTTTAGCCAACAAATATGGAATTACTACTTACATCATTCTTGAGTATTGATAACTTCCGTAGTATCAAATTGAAGTTACTTTGACCATCTGAATTACCTTGAATTCTTGACAACAAGCTCTCACCTACAGAAACAAAAGACAATCAATTTTAGCACACAAATACAAAATTACTTTCTTACCTCATTTTCTTGAGCAGTGGTAACTTTTGTAGTACCAAATTGGAGCCAATCTGACTATTTGGATTTACCAGTCACTGTTGACAACAAGCTCTTAGCTACAAAAAAGAATGGCCAGAGTTATTTTTGCATACTTAGCTAACAAATATGGAATTAGGTACTTTCCTCAGCTTCCCTTGAGTAGTAGTAGCTTCCTTAGCATTAATACTATGGCATTCTGACTACCAATGGCTCTTGACAACCAACAATCGGCACTCCATATCTCCCATAAAACGGCGAAGTTTTGAAATTAAGTCTGAAAAGGGTCTTCAATGCCATAGTAACAGCATACAGGGTAAAAGAATTTCAGTGCCATAGTAACAACTCTCTGCAACTACTTGGAAAGAAAAAAACAACAACAAAACAATACACGTTATTTAAAAGTTTTCTTTGTGATATTCTTTAGCTAAGTAGTGGTTGTAACACACAATGCTTTGACACAACTGGAAATGCACCTACACAGACTTACCTTCGCGGTAGTCTAGTGGACAATGTATTTTCAAGTAAATACTGTTGGGCACGGCTTATAACCATGACAAAGAGCGCATTGACTTACCACCGCCACTAACTCGAGTAGAAATGGAAGTCCCTTAAGTTTTCAAGTTTTAACTGCACCCGCAAAAGAATTCAAAACGGTAAACAATTCAATTTCTAGGGTGACACGGGTACTGATCGCTAAACCAGAGGATTCTGTTTAGTGCAATTTGGGACGGGGTCGACCACATAACTAACACACTAAAACACGAGGGTCAAAGTACAAAATGACATACATACGTCCATACATATATCTAAACTAATGGTGTGCTTGAGCACAAATGGCGAGCGAGTCTGATAGTTAGGTAACATAAAATGTTACTATTTTTAGCTTACTTCATGAAAACACTATAATAGCAGTTATGACATTTGATTTTCAGCAAACAAATACAAAATCACTCTCTTACCTGATTAATGGTAACTTTTGTAGTATCAAACATCAACCATTCTGATAATCTCAATCACCAGTAACTCTTGAACAAGCTCTCAGCTACAATTAAAGTGTTATTATTTGTAATTTTAGCAAACAAATATGGATATACTACTTACACCATTTTTGAGTATTGATAACTTCTGTAGTATCAAATTGAAGTTACTTTGACCATCTGAATTACCTTGAATTCTTGACAACAAGCTCTCACCTACAAAAACAAAATTGACAACAAGCTCTCACCTACAAAAACAAAAGACAATCAATTATAGCACACAAATACAAAATTACTTTCTTACCTCATTTTCTTGAGCAGTGGTAACTTTTGTAGTACCAAATTTGAGCCAATCTGAGTATTTGAATTTACCAGTCACTGTTGACAAGCTCTTAGCTACAAAAATGAAAGGCCAGAGTTAATTTTGCATATTGAGCTAACAAATATGGAATTACGTACTTACCTCAGCTTCCCTCGAGAAGTAGTAGCTTCCTTTACGGCATTCTGACTACCAACGAACGGCTCTTGACAACCAACAACCGGCACTCCGTATCTCCCCATAAAACAGCGAAGTTTTGAAATTAAGTCTGGAAAAGGGTCTTCAATGCCATAGTAACCAGGCGAATCAACTTTTTGTTTCTTGAAAATCAAGCATTTTCGCAGGTTTTCTCACACTTTGGAGCTTAAGTATAATGTAAGGCTTGCTTAATGCTGTAGTTTCAGAATAATCTGGGGTCAAGCCTAAAAGGCCGTGTTTTTTGGAGAAAAAAGTTTCCCGCGCGCGTTAAAAGGGCATACGTACCATCCATCCATACATACATAATAATACTAGTGGTGTGCTTGAGCACAAATGGCGAGCGAGCCTGATGGTTAGGTAACATAAAAGTATTGTTACTATGTTTTAGCTTAGTTCATGCAAACACTATAATAGCAGTTATGACCTTTTATTTCAGCAAACAAGTACAAAATCACTCTCTTACCTGATTAATGATAACTTTTGTAGTATCAAACATCTGCCATTTTGATAATCTCAATCACCAGTATCTCTTGAACAAGCTTTCAGCTACGATAAAAAATAAACCAGTGTTATTATTTGTAATTTTAGCCAACAAATATGGAATTACTACTTACCTGATTCTTGAGTATTGATAACTTCTGTAGTATCATTGAAGTTACTTAATTTGGCCATCTGAATTACCTTGAATTCTTGACAACAAGCTCCTCACCTACAAAAACAAAGACAATCAATTTTAGCACACAAATACAAATTACTTTCTTACCTCATTTTCTTGAGCAGTGGTAACTTTTGTAGTACAAAATTTGAGTCTTTCTGACTATTTGAATTTACCAGTCACTGTTGACAACAAGCTCTTAGCTATAAAAAAGAAAGGCCAGAGTTATTTTGCATATTTAGCTAACAAATATGGAATTGCGGAGCAGTAGCTTCCTTAGCATTAATACTTTATGTGCTTACATACGCTTTTCAGAAGTAATGATAGCTCTCTTAGTACTGACTCTACAGGTGGCTCTTGACAACTAGTAAAGCCGCACTTAGCCGGAAAAGCAAGCGTTTTCGCAGGAATTTTCTCACACTTTGGAGCTTAAGTATAAAGTAAGGCTTGCTTAATGCTGTAGTTTCAGAATAAACTGGGGTCAAGCCTAAAAAGCCGTGTTTTTTTAAGAAAAAACATTCCCAGCGCGCGCGTTTAAAGGGCATACGTACAATCCATACATACATACATATATATATATATACATATATACATATAACATATACCCGATTTTGCATTATCCACCCCTAATTGGCGAGCGAGCGTAGCGAGTGAGACACTTACAGGGGTAACACAATCGAAAATCGGGGATGTTTATTTATTGGCGAGCGAGCGAAGCGAGCGAGACTGTATTAGGGGTGGACAATGCAAAATCGGGTATATGTTATTGGCGAGCGAGCGAAGCGAGCGAGCAACTCTAAGATGTAGTCTATGGAAATCCTGAATACGTCGTCGTTTAAACGCTCGCGCACATATACGTCGTCGTTTAAACGCTCGCGCACATACGTGGTCGTTTAAACGCGCGCACATACGTGGTCGCATATGCTTTTTTCTAATTTTCTCTCGTTACTCTAGCTAATGGTGGTAGTGTAGCTAATCATATACCATTCAACTATCATTGGTAGAGCTACTCATTCAAGCGTTTCATAGTCATGAATATCACTAGATAATGGAGCAGTCCACAGTGTGGGGTACTGATGTGGAGATCTTCACATTTGCCCACTTGCTGCAGATTGATATTCAGTCATATTCACAACTCAACACTACCTGGCAGAGGTACTCTCCCACTCTCAGGATTGAAGACACCATAAATATGATGCCAGGAGGAGAAGACAGCAACATGGCTTTAAACATCAAGCACATCCCATCTCATTTTCAGGTCGTGCAATCTGTCCTCTAATTTTAGGGTACTATATATCTCTATGCCAATTAGCTATGGCCAGCTTCCAGTATTATGCGTCTGTAAAACTGAGACTTGAATTACTGTCATGCTTAGCATGTGGACACTTCAGAGTATCCCCCATCCCCATTTCCCCCTTTACACGTTTCCCCCCTTTACATGTTTCCCCTTTACATGGTTCCCCCTTTACATGTTTCCCCTTTACACGTTTCCCCCCTTTTCCCCTTTTCTGTACTTTACACATTATTTTGTTATCATTGTTACTTTATCATGAGGAGTACCATTCTTTACCCTTTACCAATCATCATTTCCCCCTTTACATGTCATTACATATTCTACTACTAATAATGAGATGTGAATTCAGATTTGGCAACCTGCAGGAAGAAAACCAATGCAAATTCAAATCAAACGACCCCAATGCATTTGAAAGTGTCAACATTTCCCCAGAACTTCGCTCGCTCGCCCAACCAATGCTACACGAGCATTTTCTAGTATATATATATATGTATGTATGTATGTATTGATTGTACGTATGCCCTTTAAGCGCGCGCGCGGGGAACGTTTTTTCTTAAAAAAACACGGCTTTTTAGGCTTGACCCCAGTTTATTCTGAAACTACAGCATTAAGCAAGTCTTACTTTATACTCAAGCTCCAAAGTGTGAGAAAATTCCTGCGAAAAGCTTGCTTTTCAAGAAACAAAAAGTTGATTCGATCGGTTACTATGACATTGAAAACCCTTTACCAGATTTAAATTCAAAACTTCGCTTTTTTTTCTGGCTACGCTAAGTGCGGCTTATTACTAGTTGTCAAGAGCCACCTGTAGAGTCAGTACTAAGAGAGCTATCACTACTTCTGAAAAACGTATGTAAGCACATAAAGTATTAATGCTAAGGAAGCTACTACTACTCGAGGGATGCCGAGGTAAGTACGCAATTCCATATTTGTTAGCTAAATATGCAAAATAACTCTGGCCTTTCTTTTTTATAGCTAAGAGCTTGTTGTCAACAGTGACTGGTAAAATCAAATAGTCAGAAGGACTCAAATTTGGTACTACAAAAGTTACCACTGCTCAAGAAAATGAGGTAAGAAAGTAATTTGTATTTGTGTGCTAAAATTGATTGTCTTTTGTTTTTGTAGGTGAGAGCTTATTGTCAAGAATTCAAGGTAATTCAGATGGTCAAAGTAACTTCAATTTGATACTACAGAAGTTATCAATACTCAAGAATGAGGTAAGTAGTAATTCCATATTGTTGGCTAAAATTACAAATAATAACACTGGTTTATTTTTTATCGTAGCTGAAAGCTTGTTCAAGCGTTACTGGTGATTGAGATTATCAGAATGGCAGATGTTTGATACTACAAAGTTACCATTAATCAGGTAAGAGAGTGATTTTGTATTTGTTTGCTGAAATCAAATGTCATAACTGCTATTATAGTGTTTGCATGAAGTAAGCTAAAACATAGTAACATTTTATGTTACCTAAGTATCAGGCTCGCTCGCCATTTGTGCTCAAGCACACCACTAGTTTATAAGTAAATATATGTTTGGACGTACGTATGTCATTTTGTACTTTGACCCTCCGTATTTTTGTGTTCGCTCCGCGTTCGACCCCGTCCCTAACTTCACTAAACAGAATCCTCCGGTTTAGTGACCATTACCCGTATCACCTTAGAAATTAAATTGTTTACCGCTTTGAATTGTTTTGCGGGTGCAGTTAAAACTAAAAAACTTAAGGGAGCTCCATTTCTATTCGAGTTAGTGGCGGTGCTAAGTTAATACGCTAAGCCCTACTCAACAGCATTTACTTGAAAATTCATTGTCCACTAGATGAACCACGAAGGTAAGTCTTGCGTAGGTATGTTCAGTTGTGTGCAAGTATTGTGCGTTACAACTACTATTAAGAATGTCACAAAGAAAACTTTAAATAAAGTGATTTGATTTTGTTGCTTTTTCAATTCAAACAGTTGTGGGGAGCGGTTACTATGGTGTTGAATCCTCTTTACTGCATACGTAATTGGCGAGCGAGCGTAGCGAGCGAGACACTTACAGGGGTAACACAATCGAAAATCGGGGATGTTTATTTATTGGCGAGCGAGCGAAGCGAGCGTTCGCCATTTGTGCTCAAGCATACCACTAGTTTATTCATTTATTTGGCGAGCGAGCGAAGCGAGCGAGACATTATTAGTGGTTGATAATGCAAAATCGGGTATATGTTATATGTATATATGTATATATGTATGTATGTATGGATTGTACGTATGCCCTTTAAACGCGCGTGCGGGGAACGTTTTTTTCTTCAAAAAACACGGCTTTTTAGGCTTGACCCCAGTTTATTCTGAAACTACAGCATTAAGCAAGCCTTACTTTATACTTATGCTCCAAAGTGTGAGAAAATTCCTGCGAAAACGCTTGCTTTTCAAGAAACAAAAAGTTTATTTGATCGGTTACTATGACATTGAAGACCCTTTACCAGATTTAAATTCAAAACTTCGCCTTTTTTCCGGCTAAGTGCGGCTTGTTACTAGTTGTCAAGAGCCACCTGTAGTTCTGAAAAGCGTATGTAAGCACATAAAGTATTAATGCTAAGGAAGCTACTACTACTCGAGGGATGCCAGGTAAGTACGCAATTCCATATTTGTTAGCTAAATATGCAAAATAACTCTGGCCTTTCTTTTTTATAGCTAAGAGCTTGTTGTCAACAGTGACTGGTAAATTCAAATAGTCAGAAGGACTCAAATTTGGTACTACAAAAGTTACCACTGCTCAAGAAAATGAGGTGAGAAAGTAATTTGTATTTGTGTGCTAAAATTGATTGTCTTTTGTTTTGTAGGTGAGAGCTTGTTGTCAAGAATTCAAGGTAATTCAGATGGTCAAAGTAACTTCAATTTGATACTACAGAAGTTATCAATACTCAAGAATGAGGTAAGTAGTAATTCCATATTTGTTGGCTAAAATTACAAATAATAACACTGGTTTAATTTTTATCGTAGCTGAAAGCTTGTTCAAGAGTTACTGGTGATTGAGATTATCAGAATGGCTGATGTTTGATACTACAAAAGTTACCATTAATCAGGTAAGAGAGTGATTTTGTACTTGTTTGCTGAAATAAAAGGTCATAACAGCTGTTATAGTGTTTGCATGAATTAAGCTAAAACATAGTAACAATACTTAGTTTTATGTTACCTAACTATCAGGCTCGCTCGCCATTTGTGCTCAAGCACACTACTAGTTGTATATATGTTTGTTTATTTATTTATTGGCGAGCGAGCGAAGCGAGCGAGACAGTATTAGGGGTGGATAATGCAAAATCGGGTATATGTTATATGTATGTATGTATAGATGGTACGTATACTCTTTAAACGCCCGCGCCCGGAACTTTTTTCTCCAAAAAAACACTGCTTTTTAGTCTTGACTCCTGTTTATTCTGAAACTACAGCATTAAGCAAACCTTACTTTATACTTAAGCTCCAAAGTGTGAGAAAATTCCTGCAAAAACGCATGCTTTTCAAGAAACAAAAAGTTGATTCGACCGGTTACTATGGCATTGAAGATCCTTTACCAGATTTAAATTCAAAACTTCGCCTTTTTTCCGGATAAGTGCGGCTTGTTAGTTGTCAAAAGCCACCTGTAGTCAGTACTAAGAGAGCTATCACTACTTCTGAAAAACGTATGTAAGCACATGAAGTATTAATGCTAAGGAAGCTACTACTACTCGACGGATGCTGAGGTAAGTACGCAATTCCATATTTGTTAGCTAAATATGCAAAAATAACTCTGGCCATTCTTCTTAATAGCTAAGAGCTTGTTGTCAACAGTAACTGGTAAATTCAAATAGTCTCAATGACTAAAATTTGGTACTACAAAAGTTACCACTGCTCAAGAAAATGAGGTAAGAAAGTAATTTTGTATTTGTGTGCTTAAATTGATTGTCTTTTGTTTTTGTAGGTTAGAGCTTGTTGTCAAGAATTCAAGGTAATTCAGATGGTCAAAGTAACTTCAATTTGATACTACAGAAGTTATCAATACTCAAGAATGAGGTAAGTAGTAATTCCATATTTGTTGGCTAAAATTACAAATAATAACACTGGTTTATTTTTTATCATAGCTGAGAGCTTGATCAAGAGTTACTGGTGATTGAGATTATCAGATTGGCAGATGTTTGATACTACAAAAGTTACCATTAATCAGGTAAGAGAGTGATTTTGTATTTGTTTGCTGAAATAAAAGGTCATAACTGCTATTATAGTGTTTGCATTAACTAAGCTAAAACATAGTAACAATACTTAAAATTATGTTACCTCTAACTATCAGGCTCGCTCGCCATTTGTGCTCAAGCACACCACTAGTTTATTTATTTATTTGTATATATGTTTGGACGTACGTATGTCATTTTGTACTTTGACCCTCGCGTTTTTGTGTTAGTTATGTGGTCGACCCTGTCCCAAATTGCACTAAACAGA
>WLWD01001950.1_pt1 | contig 12734 bp, 10 predicted proteins | sample 6712731 | NCBI WGS metagenome assembly WLWD01 (sample SAMN12718690, study PRJNA576275) | sponge metagenome | isolation source: marine sponge | host: Mycale hentscheli | place: New Zealand: South Island, Marlborough, Capsize Point | collected 2014-11-01
CCCCCCCCCCCCCCCCCCCCCCCCCCCCCCCCCCCCCTCCCCCCCCTGCCTTTATTTTTCTACTCTAGATCTGCCACTGTACAGTCTCCATCAACTTTAATCTATACACCCACCTACGTTCTCTGAAGATCTGCCAATATTAATACTCAGTCAGCTTCTACCTTTGACTCCCTCTCCCGAAAAAGTTGGCTAAGCGGGACTGAAATAAGAGCGGAAGTGCGTAACTCTTTAAGTTGGTGGGTGGGGTGGTAAAGGTCACTTTTTAATGTAAAGCTTTAGCTATGAGTAAAATGATAATAAAAATGGGATACTTTGATGAATATTCTACTTGATCAGGCTTAAGGAGTGCAAATATTTATTTACCATTTGCCCCTTAAAATTTTTTCTATCAGTGGCTATGTAGCTAACTACTAGATTCCAAATCAGGTTATTTACAGCACATGATGAATATATTAAACAAACTTATTTGGCTAAAATAGATGAATAAAGTCATCAAATTCACAGGTCACATGTTGGTATATCAGTAATACAAAATGTTTCTAACACACTCCCTCAAACGTACACCATACTTCAAATGTATATCTGGTTTAATTTTGTATGAACTAACTCTTCAAACCTAACCTACCCTTTGCAGTGTAATATGCTTTATTTGAGAGAAACATCCAAGGTTAGGGTGTCATAGTGAATTCTGTCCCGGTTGTAAGTGTCTCCTACAGACAATATTCACTAATGAATATACTGTCCCTATAGGCATTATTCACTAGTGAATGCTGTCCCACCTGCAGTGAATCGCCAAAAACAACATATCAAAGGCTACCGATCGTACTGTTGCTTTTTCTGAAGTAGGAAGCTCCAGCACCGCTCCTGGCAGTGCTCCACTATTTACGAAAATTATATCTATATCTAACATAGACATTTTGCAAAACTCTTTACTCAATAAAAGCCACGATTAGGATGAGTACGGGGTAAGCGCCTAGTCTGGCACAGTCAGACCCTCTCGAAAATCGTGAGAGTCTTGCGACCTGAACATAAGCGTTTTGTGATACTGGAATGCAATAAATGTGAACATTGCTGCAGTATGTTTACATTCCACTTTGCGCACACTATTTTCATATGGTTCATTTACACTTTACACTGCATTAAAGTCTGTATCGAGAGTGTGGAGTGGAATAGTGTAATGTTGGATGTGCAATTGAAAGCTGTGTTTGGTGAAGTAGCCTCTGAGGCTAAAACAAGAACATCAGGATAGTATGCTCCAATTTACCAAAGGAGAAGATGTCATGTCATCATCTCCCTTCCAATAGGGTTTGGAAAATCATTATGTTACATTCTGCTTCCAAGTGTATTGACATTTTGGCTGTTTATTTTTTTTGTGTGAGCCATATACTAGGATAATATAATATATAACATAACAAGCAATTATATAGACTACTGTGTTTACAATTCTAGGATTTTTTTCTGGTAATACTATGAAGTAGTCCGATTGAACTCCCATGGTGACAAAGCCACACCCCATAATCACCACTGTACCGTACCATGATGTGTCTGTTGTTACTGTTCTTGACATAGATTGCACATCCTTCTCTTCATGCCTGAGAAACTTTCTCCTAGCCCTAGAGACATTTTTGTATCCAGCACATCCATTAGATTCAATTATCAGAGATTCAATTATCCTAATTGTGACACTATTATTTATGAGTTGGTAATGGTTGTATTTACATAATGATTCTGTTTTCATGGTTACATTAGTTAAGTATAAAGTCGTAGCCTTTTTACAAAATCAACCTTTTTTCTGCTTCATTTAATAGATGCTCAGCTGCATTACTGGTGATGGTAACTTTTCCCTGGACAGCTCAATACAGCACACACGTTATTCACTAATGTTATGGTCCTCACAATACATCAACAATCACACTAGATATTGTTTAATAATCTACTATGCTAACCATGATGTTAAAAGCAAGTTATTCAGAGTCATCACTGCTAGCGTATGAAGCATCATCATTCGTATTCTTCACATCATTTAGTGTCCTTCCAGAGCAGTCACGTTGCACAGACATAGTGAACTGCCATTATTAGGGTCCCTCAGCTTTAAGTAATGCCCCATGCTGCACTCAGGATGCTACAGCCTAGGGCCTTCGGTACCCTAAAAGCAATAGTTTTCTCCAAGACAGTGTCTAACTATTATTTAAAATAGCACAAATATCTTAGCATGAGAGTTAACTCCTTCAAGTATATTTTTGTCCTTGTCATATTGTGCCCCACCCCACCCCCTGTTATGAAATTATTTGTAGAGCTATGATCTAAAGTATTATCAGACACTATTGCTTGGTTCATAGCTATAATCTGGCACTGTTGTTATACTAGTCTGATCTATACTGGCTGCTTTCTTCTGCCTCAGACTCATCAGACATTGCTAGCTAACTAAAACAAACCCACAGCCATAGGCGTACTATACAAACCAAAGACAGCTGTTCCCCTATCTACATCATTCCTAAGCTCCGCCCACAACAGGAAGTAATTCTGCTTTTAGTTTTGTTCAAGGTGAAGGGTTCTTAGATAGTAATTTTTTCTGGGTTATATCTGCACATAAAATACTAGAAAATTACAAAAAAAGGAGGGAAATGTTTCACCGTGCTTATTTTTTCACCGTGCTTGCCCTTTAAGTTAAGACAAGCGAAATTAAAAATTCAAGAAGGTATTTACAACTGTTTTCTGTCTGTTTGGAAGTAGCTAATTACACATAATGCTGAGCTAATTAATTATGGATTAGGTCAGCTGCACTAATAGTATCAGAGAATGCAATATCATTCATCAGTAAACAGTGATCTTTAAAAAAAAATTTTTCTTTGTTTTCAGAGCCCATAACAATTTCATAAGTCAGTACTTTCAGAAAATGAAAGTAACAAATATTTTAACAATATTGTGTTTGCCATTTTCTGTTATTATGTTCGCATCTTCATAAATATGCTATAAGCCAAAGTAGAGCAAAGTTGGTATTGCTTACTGGGCAAAAAATTATGGTGATCTTATTGCACACTTATCCATAGAACCTCAATTTTTTTTACTAACACAAGCAAACTGTCAAAATATAGCCTGCCTCTTAAAAATATCCATCACCATGCTTTCAATGTGACGCTGTTACCTCTTAATACCATTCTCTATTGGAAAATTAGTCGTGTTTGTACATTTATTTAATATTTAGCCAAAATGTACGGCTAAGTTACACCAGAAATAATTCGTAATTCTAGAATGGCTCAGGCCACGAAGTGGCTGCCAGCTATTCTGGATTATATGAAGAAGGTGAAGTTGAACATATCAACGTGTTTGGCCAGTTTTCCTACTCGAACAGCTAATTATTTGTCGCTTAATTGGAATAATTTAACTTTACATACCGTCCGCCCCGCCTATGGGCGTGGCCATCGACGGTATAAGACCGCTCGTGCGCATGCTCTCGTCGGCCTTTGATTAGCTCGTCCCAGCTACCCTCATTATTTTATTATTATTATTGTTTTTTGTTTTGTTTTTTTTTGTTTTTTTTGCCTTGACCCTTGATTATTACATGCCCCATCCAGGGCGGGTGGGCGGGACGTTGATATGTTCAACTTCACCTTCTTCATATAATCCAGAATAGCTGGCAGCCACTTCGTGGCCTGAGCCATTCTAGAATTATATTTCAGAAGGCTCAGTCTCACATATCAACGTGTTGTTTGTAGCTACCTCACTCCGAAGGCTCGCCTGCTGATGACAGCACCGTTCTACCAAAGTGTGGGTTCTGTTGTGACTTGTGATAGAATTTCTGGAAGACTGACTCCGAGCTCCAGTCTGCTGCCTTAAGAATGTCACCTGTAGTGACCCCACCCTTCGAGGCCATGCTCGAGGCCGCTCCTCTTATGGAGTGACCGCTAAAAATATTTGTGTCAATGCCTGCGCACTCTAACATGGTTTTTAGCCACCTTGCAATGGTACTAGGTGCCACTGCTTTATGTGGCTTGATTGTGCCAATCAGCACCTTTGTGACCTGTCCCCTGCAGTTCTTCGTTCTTTCTAGGTAAGCCTGCAGTGTTGCCACCGGGCACAGCAGTGGATTTTGTTCGAAGGATGGGAAGAAGAAGTCTTGAAGGGGTCTACCCTGTCTGGATTGTTTTGACAGGTGTGTAGGCATAAAGCTTACTCCATCCGGGTGAGGGTGCATGGCCCCCACTTCAAGCTGGGCTAGATCCGCCGATCTTGATGGTCTGGTAAGGGATAGGAGCATCACTGTTTTAAGAGTGAGCTCTTTCAGACTTAAACCATTGTTAGCACCCCTGCTTGTAATATGATCCAGCACTGTCTGCACATTCCATGTACTAGTGTATTTAGGTAAGGGTGGTCTAGTGTTAAATACCCCCTTAATTAACCTAGTGATTAGTGGGTGATGTCCTACCTCGTACCCTTCCACCTTCTCATGCGCCGATGAGATGGCTGACCGGTAGGCATTGAGTGAGTTATATTTATATCCTTCAGTAAATAGCTCTGCCAGGAAATTGGCAACGTCTGTTACAGGGCCTGAAAATGGATCGGCACCCCGTCTACTACACCAGCTATGCCATCTCCCAAAGAGGGAGTTGTAGGATTTATTTGTTTTTTCCCTCCACGAGCCCAGGATGAGCGAGCTAGCTTTCTCCGAAAGCTTGTGATCTCTGCATTTTTCCCGGATATGGGCCAAGCGGCTAGCTGAGGGGTTCTCATCTGTGAGCGACTTGTTGCTTGTCTCTGTGGGGGAATCAGGTGTGGGGCATCTGCCAGCATCTCCAGTAGAATTGGGTACCAGGGCTGGGTCCTCCACACTGGTGCTACTAGGACCAGCGAGGCTTGCTGAGCCTGGGCCTGTGCTGCCACTCGTCCCACCAAATTCCATGGTGGATTTGCATATGCCTTGAGCCCCGTCCAGACTTGGAGGAAGGCATCTGTTGCTGCCGCATATGGATCTGGCCGCCAACTGAAAAAGACTGGGCACTGTGTTGTCAGTCTGGAGGCAAACAAATCCACCTCCAATGGGCCCCAGAGCTGATGGATTTGTTGAAAGACTCGTGAGTCGAGCTTCCAGTCCGACCGGTCTAGCATGGTTCGAGACTCCGAGTCGGCCACTTGGTTCAAACGACCTGGGAGGTGTTGTGCCTTGATAGTGATATTCCTCTGCAGACACCATGTCCACAGCTCCTTGGACAGTCTCACCAGCTCCCTGGAGACTGTACCTCCCTGGTTGTTGACATAAGCCACTGCCGTGGTATTGTCCATCTTCAAGAGTACTGACAGGCCCGTCTGTCCCTTTGTGAATGACTTTAATGCCAATGTTGCTGCCAGCAACTCCAGGCAATTTATGTGCAGGTTCTGCTCCTCCCTTGACCATGGCCCGCCAGTCTGTTGGTGGTTGCAAACTGCTCCCCACCCTATCAGTGACGCATCTGATTCTATCACTAAGTCCACTGCCTTCCGCAGCATGCTCTTCCCGTTCCACTGGCTCAGGTGATAGTCCCACCACCTTAGCTCGTCCAGGCAATCCTGAGACAGCGTCACTTCTTTTTCGTAATTCTGATTGCTGGCATTTAGGGCCTCTGTCATGGCCATCTGTAGGTTCCTGAAGAATAGCGGGGCAGGTGGTATGGTATGGCTGGCTGCATTCATCTTCCCAACTAATCGGGACAGAGCTCTCACAGGAATTACCCTCTGCTGGGCCAGTTTTCGGGCCTCCGCCCGGATGTCTTTTAATTTTTTGGCAGGCAACCTCAGTTCCATCTTTGTGGAGTCTACTGTTATTCCCAGGAACTCCATCACTTGCCCCGGGGTCATGATTGATTTGTCTGGGTGCACAATAAAGCCAAGACATTCCAACAGGTATTGCAGCCCCTTTACCTGCTCCTCTGCCACTGTCTGGGTCTCCGCCAGCAGGAGTATGTCGTCTATGTAGCAGACCAGACGAACCCCCATCTGGCGCAGCGTAGCCGCTACTGGCTTGAGGGTCTTGGTGAAGACCCATGGTGCTGCTGCCAGGCCAAAGGGGAGACAGTTGAACTGGTAGGTCTGGTTGTCCACTACAAACCTTAGATACTTCCTGTGTCTTGGATTTATAGGGATCGCGAAATAGGCATCCTTTAGGTCCACCTTTGCCAGCCAATCTCCGGGCTTTAACAGGTCCTTTAGCGTCTGCAAGCCTTCCATCTTGAAGTGGTACGTCTGAACGTACTGGTTTAGCGCTTTGAGGTTTATTACGGGGCGTTGTCTGCCGTCTTTTTTCGGCACTAGGAACAGGGTTGAGTAAAAACCTCCCTTGGCCTGTTCCATCTGCGCGACCGCCCCTTTTTGCAGTAGCTCTCTCAGCTCCACCCTCATTTGCGCCATGAGCTCCGCCCCGTATTGTGGTGGGTGCGGTCTCGTCCTCTGGTAAGGGTCGTTTGTGAATTCTATTAGGTAACCCTTTACCGTATCTAGGACCCACCTGTCCTTGGTGACCCTTTCCCAATTTGCTAGGTGGTATTGGAGCCTTCCGGCAACCGCCTTTGGAGCTTTTAAGGGGACCACGCCCCAGCCCTTCAGTTGACATATAATGTTTGTCAAAACTAATGGTGGTGGAATGGCATGAGGTTGGTGCATTAGTTCTTGGGAAGTTCTGGCTTCCGGTACCCCTTGTGGAAGGGCCTGTAGCTGCTCCGAGCTCCTCCCCTCTGGAACTGCTGGTATGATCCTCCTTGCCTGTTGTTGCTGCCTCTGAACCTGCCTCCTCCCCCCCTCCTGGGGGGGCCCCCACGAAAAGGCGACCTGGTGTCTGGCTTGGTGGGGAGAGACGCCCTCATTGCCTTGACCTGGTCAACGTGGTCCTTGGCCTTCTTGGCAAACTCCGTGCCAAACAATGAGGGTGGGGCAGACTGAAAATTAGCTGCTTCCTTGGCCACTGGAAGCAGCGCCTTGTTTAGGTCTGTTGTGACCTTTTCCCTCCTGAGGTGAGTAATCTTAGCGCTGGCATTGCTCACCAACTCCGTGGCGGCAACGACAGCCTTCTTGGCCTCCTCCCATGTTGGGGGTCCTCCCCTTTGTTCTGCTTCCAGCAGGTGGGTAAGGGGCGCCAGGGAGTCGAGCACCAGGGACTGGAGTCTGGCGAGTTCCTTGTCAGCGTTCCTGGTGGCCATCGGTACTTCACTCTTGATGAAGCCATCTAGCTGCGGGGTCTTCGTGGCCGGCACCTTTGGAAGCGGGTAACGCCTCCTCGCTTTCAAGCGGGCGTCGTTCTTCAGGCCCAGGGTACACCGCTCGGTAAGGAGCTCCGCAGTGGCCTCAGAGACCTCCACCAGGTCTGACTCTTCGTCCGAGTCCAGGAAGGTAGGGATAGGCCCAAGGCGATCTTCCTCCTCTGACAGGCGCTCCATCCTACGGCCCCAGTTCTCGCTGTCAGCGCTCTCCCGCCTCCGGCGGGGGCGCTGCCGCTCCCTCCTTCCTGACCTACTCCGAGATCTGGAGGGGCTGGGGTCCCTTCTCTCCTGCCTGCTCCGAGACAGGGAACGCGTGGAGGGCGACCTCGACCTGTGGCGCCTCTCCGTGTCATCCACAACCGACCGCTCTTTTAGGCGGTCAACGTCTTGCCTCAGGGAGTCGAATTTTGACGACAGCTCCCTGAGAACTGAAACAACTTCATTGTTTTCAGCAGTCATAGCTTCTCCAAGCAAGAGACGATGTCCACGTTGTTCGAGCTAAGAAAAAGGCCGACGAGAGCATGCGCACGAGCGGTCTTATACCGTCGATGGCCACGCCCATAGGCGGGGCGGACGGTATGTAAAGTTAAATTATTCCAATTAAGCGACAAATAATTAGCTGTTCGAGTAGGAAAACTGGCCAAACACGTTGATATGTGAGACTGAGCCTTCTGAAATATAATAATGATGTGCTGGTACAAAACCACATGTTACGAGTGATTGACTTGATATTTAATGTCAAAATTGTAGCAGTCATGGCTGCTACGATTCCTACGTCCATGTTAGTATTAAAAAAAGTTGATGGAAATAGCTTGTATTCATTAACTATGCTTGAAAATTTGTACATATATAGAATTGAGTGTGGTATTTGCTGTTACATATAAATATAGCTGTTGTTAGTGTTGGCATGGCTACAAAACAATTTCTTTTTAATAGTCCTGCCTATGCCCCTGACAGCATACTTACTATTTTTGTAAATAATTAAATGAGTCTAATAATAACTTTATTATTGTTTCCATGTTATGATTAAGGCCAAATATTATGCACGAGTTGCAAATTTACCACCATTGTCAGCTCCAAAATTAGACACTGATCTATTATTATGCTAAAATTATTACATTCAAGAATGACTATCATGTTGAGAAAATATCGACTTATAGCTTCTCTGAACCCATGAGATTGGCGTCAATTTTTTCCTATATCTGTTTTTCAAATATTACAATAATGTTATGCGGCTTATATGTGATTAAGTTAACAAGAAATGATAAATTCAATCGATTTTTGAAGTCATTATTTAGCACAAAAGAAGACTTACAAAACACTGCATTTTTGTCAGTTGTTTTTGTGATTATGTTTTTCAACTGTGTGTTGTTTTTAGGTGATGTAATACTTGTTTCTATTTCAATAAGGTACAGCATTAATTATATGTTGTATTTCATTATAGTTGGCTTGTTTGTACCTACCAAATTTTGTGTTGTCAGTTGTTGTTTGAGCAAAGGTGCCAATGAAAAAATTTGTAAAATTCCAAATGAATACATACAGTTTTAGAGTACCTAAATCTTTTGCTTTATGTCACATGATATGGTTTTCTCATCGTGTCACAAATTGCTTTTTTGTATCATTATATTTTGTAGCTATTGCTCCGTCTCAAACTATTGCAGTAATTTCCTTGTTTGTATGCATCATAACAATAGTTTTAATTGGTATTACTAGTGTTGTGTATCTTTGCTCCAAAGATAATTATACCAAACAGTGTCCAATAATATGTAACTCTATCACAATTGTGTTACTAGTAATTAGTGTTATCACAACATGGGTATTTTTTACTATAATCTGTGTGGATCTGACTCAGCATGGTTTGTCTGTGTCTCATGTTGGAAGTATTTTTATCTCAATGTTAATTCCTACTCTTATATTGGGATTAAGTATTGCTATTAAAAGACATTTTGAAGGCAAAAAGAAATTTTGATGAACAACTACGTTTTGATGGCAAATTTTTGTATCCGTGATTCTTTAGTTGTGTATTATATTAAAGAACTTAATATAGGTTACTTCATCTTGGTGTTGTTTTATATTTGGAAATTTCAGTGTTTACTTTGTATGGTTATTAATCTTAATTTTCTTAATTTTCTCTACTTTGATTTTATAGTACTCCTTCTATATAATAATATAGTTTTTTTTATCTAAAGCAGCAGGAAACTTATGTTAAATCACATACTAGTATTGTATTGATTCAAGTATTAATAAAATTATTGCTTGTAAAAGTACACACTGAAAATAATAAACTTACTTTCCAAAAAAAAGCATACCACACGAATCCAGTTTTTCTTACGAAATATTGCACCAATTGTATGGGGGTGTCAGACTATCTGGTCAAATAACAGTTATTGCTACTCATCATGGACACTCACAATTCATATTATGGACATGGCCCCAAACTTGAGGTGAGGATAAATTTATAAGGATGCTTTTAGGACTTTACATTGAAATATGTATTTGAGATACAATTGGAAACTTCTGGGATGGTTCTGGTTGGACATGTGCTTTAAGTGAAGCAAGAGTGGCTGCTGTTAGAATTGATAATTCCTTTCTCAACATTTAACTAGAACCAGACATGTACATCAACAACTACCAAAAAGCCTCCAGATGCATATGTAGAGATAGAGATGTATTACACAGTACAAAATATTATATAATCATCATTTTGTAATCATAACTGCTCATTAGGGTTATAACACTTACATCACAATATATGAAAATCGGAATGCTGTGGCAATAACTTCTCTGACAAGACTCTTTTCTTTTATGTGACAAATTTTATTTGGATAATTAAAACTGTAGATATTACTTTCTTCAATCTTCTCAGTATATTTGCAATAGTGAATAAGCATCCAAATTATGATTGATAGACCTCTGATTATTTCAAAAATAGATTATCTGTAAACAAAGCCTAGTTGCAAAAATTTGCACCATGTAGTAGAGAAACTATTCAGCTGGTAAGGCATATATTTTTACTTATTACATTCAAAATTAATGGTATGTATGGAAATTTACTTGTAACTTGTGTGACAAGAAAATTATAAACTTTATTTGAAATTTATTTAGCTTCATTATATTTTATCTGTTAAACTCATGCATATACATAATTTATTCAATATGATGTTAGCTTACCTTGTCAAAACGGTTTTATACTTGTGTGTTTTAGTTTTATAACTACACTGTTCATATAAATAGAAATGCATGCATTATAAGTCCTCAGTGTGCTATTTGTTGCACTTCATGTAGGCTCTCCAAAACTAGTTCGAGTGGACAAAGGTGTCGAGAATGCCAAGGTGTCATTTTTACAGCCATTTCTAAGCCATCAAAGTACAAACGGTTGTGATAGTGGAAAAAACTGTTTTCACTATGGAAAGTCTGTCAATAACCAGGTAGATAATTAATGAAATATGCATAGTGCAGTTTAATCTTACTTCAATTATTTTTCTATTTAGCGATTAGAACTCTTTTGGGGCAGTCTCTATCAATTGTGTAATAGTTTTTGGATAGACTTATTTAAGGTAAATATTTTCAAATGAGAATTAGAACTGTGAAAAATGCTCTGTATAAGCTAGCTTATAGCACTAGCATATTAATACATTATAAGCAATACCATAAATATAACTGTGGTAAGATGACATGCTCGGGTACACTGCCACCAGAGTTCTGTGGCTGTGTTGGGCAAAGAAGGGTTTCAATCTATCTGTTGCTTAATAACACATGATGCACAGAACTGAGATGGGAGTGACAAAACTGATACATATAAAAGTGTGTGCACATGCTCAATTTGCTAGTTCTAAATGATGCACAGCAGGTGCGTTTGAGTGTATGAATACAACTAATGACTATAATTACAAGTTCTTGGTGGCTGCTTGGTAATAAAGAAGTTTGCAAAGACTTTTTAGAAACTGATGAGCCGCTGTAATTCTTTGGTCCACAGACACAAAGCAATTTTCCACTATACTTTTGATTTCAGGTAGGAAGAAAGTCCATACTTGGAAATGACCCTCCCGCAACTTTAAGAATTATTGTGTGTGTGGACAATCCTTTCCATACTTGTCTTTCTGAAAACAGCTCCACAACAATGCAACCAAGTGCGTAAATATCACTCCCTGCTCCTACTAATTCTCCTCTCAGCTGCTCAGGTGGTTGAAATGCTGGTGTCCCCGCCTGCATAGTTGTACAACCTGCATCTAAACCAATTTTTCCCAGTCCAAAGTCTGCCAAAAACACGTGATAGGTTTTGTCTTCAACCTATTAATTATTTAACATAAATGACAATGTAATGTTTACATCACGCATCATGTCTTACCAACACATTCTCTGGCTTCAAATCCAAATGAACTGCCGGTGGGTTTTGCCAATGCATATACACTAATGCTTGGGCTACTTGCATTGCTACTTGAACTTTTCTCTTAAAGGAAACCTTGCACTATACAGTTTATATACTATATTGTGTGTGTGTGTATCATAATAATATACATAGCAAGTATCCTGCCATACTATAGCGCTTTATGTACTAACTTTTGCAAATTAGAAATGCAGTAGTATAAGGTATTCTTATCCAGGGCATCCCTCTCCTGCTCTCTTTCTCCCTGAGCCATTTGTCTTTTTTTGTTTTGTTTTTATTGCTCTCTTCAGCATTCTCTGTCTATCTCTCCTTCTCCACAATATGTCTGTCCTTTCTGTGTACTTTCTTTCACTTCTTTATTGAAGCAGTTGTAACAGTCAGCCTATTCTCACCTGCCTCTAGTTTTCTTGGCCCTTGTGTTCTCTTACACTTTACCAATTATACTCAGCTCATAAATTATTGATGAATACACACACTGTCTTCATTATAATTACACACAAGCATATTAGTAGCTATATGGATGCTAGATATCTTCCCAATAACATAATACTCAACTTTCCAAAATTAAAAACTACTCACACAAACACACCTACCTATTACGTATTTAACCTTATCTACAATGTGGATAGGGTGTAATGATGATTTTCATTTCATCAGTCACCGAGGAAAGCTTTGCGGTATCAATGGTTGCATATAGTATCATTATTACTAGGAAAAATTAGAATATCAACCGAATAAAAAATTTGTATTTAAGGTATACTGTGGAAATTGTATTGCTATCAACCTGACATGTGCGACTTGCTGGGGAAATGATCAACAGCCTAAGAGAGTTACAAGTGGAAACCCTGGGGGAAGTCCTATAAATGAAAACCAGGAGAATTCAATAAACTAGGAAGGAACAGAGAAATTGCTGAGAAAATCGTCGTCTAAACTGGGATGGTTGGCAAATATGCAATGTAGGGAAGCCCCTATGAGCTGGGTATTACAACACACTTTACACCTGAGACCTTTCAAAACTACTGTAGTGAAGATATTTAGCATAGAAAAAACCCACTTATTACAGTGTTGATATAGCAAGGTATTTCACCCGGCTTAATTTTCACTTCTACTAGCTGAAGAAA
>WLWD01004994.1_pt1 | contig 12733 bp, 15 predicted proteins | sample 6712731 | NCBI WGS metagenome assembly WLWD01 (sample SAMN12718690, study PRJNA576275) | sponge metagenome | isolation source: marine sponge | host: Mycale hentscheli | place: New Zealand: South Island, Marlborough, Capsize Point | collected 2014-11-01
TGTGATACTTCAAAGCACGAAACACAGTACAGTAATAACCAAATGGGCCACACTGGGTGCACTTTAGTACCGCAACTCCTTGGCAAGTCAAACAGGTTTGCCTATTGGCAATGGCACCTAATAAATTATGTCTTAAGGCTTCCCATCCTGCAACAGATACTTTACTTTCCAATTCATAACAAGTAGGCTCTAATGATGCTGTTTCTAAAGGTCCAACGAAGTCCTTGGGTCAAAGAAGCAGGATACACATTGGAGGGTGCTGCACTTTTACTACTACAGTTAAAAGACTCTTGGTGAGGTTTTGAAATTCCCCTGTACAGATACTCCACTTTCTTTTTCTTCCCAGCTTGTTTACCAGCCAGCTTTAAAGCACGCAAGCGAAATTCTCCTGTAGATGCCATGCTGCATACTAAACTCCAGACAAGGTATAAAGGTCAACTTTTAAGCTAAAATTGTGGCACTTTTCGGTTCAAAAGTGATATAAAAGTGCCGTATTTTTCAATCACATTTGAATGGAAAAGTGCCTGAACCGGGTGGCACATAACGTCTTTCTATTTTGGACAGTAAGTTGACCCCGCCCCTCCCTATCAGTACGCGTGTAGTGGTGAGTGGAGTAATTGTAATTGTAATTTCATGTAAATACTACGCCCAGCAAAGGAGCAAAGAGTGACTAAAATAAATAAATGTTATGAAAAATCCAACAGTTCCCCCTCAAGATCCATGGTGTCATATGAGGGACATGGTTTTGATCCTCGACCATGACTGCTGAAGATCCTACTCAGTGCCTGCAGCCCTTTAATGTGCTTCACCCCCAAGTCCATCACACTGTCCCAGAGTCTTGCCCATCCTATTCCCTTTCCTATCTCCGCAACTAGTTAAGATTTCTTCTCGCACCTCTTGAGTAGCCTAGCCATGTCACAAGTTGCAACAGCATTGCTCACCTCCCTGAGACAAACATCCTCTGCCCCACCTAGGAAGACTCAGTATACGATGTTCCAAGAACCTCTTCCAACTCCCGACATTCCTTCACCAGACACAGCGAGTTGACATCATCTGACAGCGCCCTCATTGCTTCTCCACCAATGCCATCATGTTCTGTTGTTCTTCTCTTCAAGAAACGCAGCTTTGCAATTAGAAGCTCAGATCTAGCAGACATCATATCTAAAGCTACAAGCACTGCGGTATTAAAGTGGTGTTTAGGCCACCCTTAAGCCCTCTTCGCTATCTCACCCAGAAAACTATCCAGCTTGTCCAAAAGACTTTCACTCATGATCCAATTTTCGCACCCATAAAGAAGTACACGTCTGGATTGAGTGCACCCTGGAAACAGCCAATGCTGCCAAACTGGAAGAAAACCCTCCTTGCCTTCTTTATACCTTCTTCCACAGCTGCAGTTGCAAAGAGGTCACCATTCCACCAGTAGCCCAGACACTTTGCTGCAGACCTACCAGGAATAGCCACTCCATCCACCTCTACATCATGACCTTCCGTAGACCGCCCACCTTGTCTATCAAGCGTGATAACCTCGCATTTCTGGACATTCAATTTGCAAAAAAATTTGCCGTGCAGAAATTCCTCACCAAGGATATCTGTGCCTCCAGTGACTCTTTGCTTGAAGCCAAAGTTCTGATGTCATCTGCATGAGCGCATCCCCCAGCGTAGAAGTTGTTGACACTTAGACCATTCTCCGAGGCTTCCAGTTGATGCGACAGGGGGTCCATGATCAAGAGAAAAAGAGTAGGGGACAGAATCGAACCCTGCTTCACTCCTCTCCTAATCTCAAAAGTCTCAGATAGAGCCCCACCTAGCCTAACCTGACATTTGGCGCCCTCATACCAGTTCTTCAACAATCTCCAAGCCTTGCCATTCACTCCAACTTCAAACAGCCTACGCAACAGCACCGGGTACTCCACTGAGTCAAAAGCCTTCTGCAAGTCGTAGAGACACATGTGGACCTTGCTGCCTTCCCTCACATATCTGGCTATAACCTCTTGCGTGGCGAAAATAGCATCCGAGCATCCGAGCATGAAATTCCCTTCCTATACGCAGATTGGTTGTAATGTGGAATGCTTGGTTGTAATGTGGAATGCTAGCAGCATATCCCTCATTCTGTTCAACAGCAATAGTTCCAGCAGCTTCGCTATCACAGATGATAGCGTCACTCCTCTATAGCTGTCTGTCTTCAAAGGGTCTCTGCCATGACGCTTATACACTGGTGTAATGATCCCTGACTTCATTAAACTAGGAATATCTCTTCAAAATCCACAATGGCATTCAACACATTCCTCAGTCAAATCTGAACTTCCGTCCCTGCCTCCTGCAAATGCTCTGCCATCAACCCATCTGGGCCAGAAGCCTTCCTCTTCTTCATCCTGGCAAGAGTGTGCTCCACCTCCTCAGCTGTGAAAGCAACATTCAAAATGACATCTTCGTTCTGACGTGATTCCCGATTCATTTCTTCCACTTCCTTCCAAAGCCCTCCGCGCGCTTTTTGCGCGCTACGAGGGTCTGGCTCCGCCAGACTACTTGGAAATGTGGTAGCGGTAGTGCGTGGTAAACCTCCAGATCTCATACTGGTGCAAACTAGACATCTGCCCATTTGCCAGTTAGTGTTTGAAAGTTCAATCTAGCGAAAATGGATGAGGTATTCCATCAATTTAAGCTTGCGGTATTTTCGCGTTAACCGCGCGGAGCATCCGGTGCGGGACACTTATCCTTGATCTTGCCACTGCACTGACCTTATCTCCCCGGTTTAGTATTTCTCTCTCTCTCTCTGGAAGAACGTGATAGCTTGAGCGCTGGCCCAATTCTCACCCAGTTCTTAACAGTGAGTTAGTTACTCTCATAGTCTAGCTAGTGTTCCTCCCGTGTAGCTAGTGTTCCTCCCATGTAGCTACCGGTATTGTATTTTAACAGGGAGGTGAGCAAAGACTAAGTTTATTCTAGCTTGAGACTGTAGTACCCCTTAACTTCATAAATACAAAAAGAAGTTGGCTGTTGTTGTAGCTCTGTGGTTAGAGTCAATGGTGTAGTAAGATGTCTCGGTATGGATAGGCTCCATGGGCTTGTTTTCATGTGGGAATTTACTGTAATTGTGTTATTACATTACAGTGGTGTAGGAAGATGTTTTGGGTATAAGGTGGCTCCAAGGACTTTTTTTTTGTGGTTTAAAATTGTTCATGTGAGAAATGACTTTGTTAGATTGTGTTCCAAAATTATGGGTGGGGGGGGATCTCCATCCTCTCCTCCTCCCCCCTCCCCCCCCCCTTCCTACACCACTGAGAGTGCCTGCCGAAGGAGAACACTTCTACAAAAGTTAATTATAATCATCGAAGAATTAATTGTCCAGCGAACTTCGGCTCACCATTCAGGTAGAATTGTAGTCACTGTAGTTCAACTGTTTTCTATAGAGGTTATTCAGTGGGCGTGTCACCCTGCGCGTAATTGAAACCGGGCGCCATTTTGGGTGGCAAAACTGACGACCTTCGAGTAAAATGGTGAAGAGTTGCTGTGCGGTTGGGTGTACCAACAGGTTCTTCAAAGACTACTCTGAAGTTGTATCGATTTCCTCGTGATACTGACAGGAAGCGAAGATGGGTTGCAGCTGTGAACAGAAAAGATTGGCAACCTGGAGAATCCAGCAGGGTTTGCAGTGCTCACTTTGTGTCAGGTGAAAAGAGCAACAATCCTCTTTCTCCTGACTACATTCCCACTTTGTTCTTCTTCACTGCTTCTCCAGTAAAGAAAGATTAAGGAGTAGTGCAGCCAGATTTGATAGGGGGCAATACAATGTCAAAAGGAGATTGGAAACTACGTCTAGGCTTGACGCTGCCCAGTCACTTATGACACTTCATGAACAAGGTAATGGTTCTGCATACTGTGAGCCATACAGTGGTGTTTCTAGCTGCACTGACATGAGCATTTCAGACATAAATGATCTGGAATATAGAGTAGTCAAGCTCAAGAAAGAAAGTGAAGACCAAAAAGCAAATTCTGAACTGACGGGCAGTTTAACAATGATGGAAAGAAATGGATGGGATGAAGAAAGAAATTGAGTGCTTTAAGAGGGAAAGAGATCAGATACAGCAGTCACATCAAGTTGTGAGGTCAAGCTTTTGTTTGGACAATTAAATAATTGTAACTATCTGGGTATTTAACATTAGTCCATTCATGCCAGTCTGAACTGGTACTCACAGTAGTTTGTGCTGGCTTTTCCCACATCAAATATGGGTCTTCAACGTTACCTAGCAGTTCTAACTTCCTTCTATAGTGCCTCTGGTCATCCACCGAAAGAGTATTGAAGTAGATGCTAGTCATAGTATATACTGCCACCTGTGCACTCGTACAGCTTCTGCCACCCAAAATGGCCACGTGGAACTGTTGCTACGCAAGAGTCGTGACCACACCCAATGTGAATAACCTCTATAGCCTTCTTGAGAGACTGTAATGCCCCTAGCTCTGTGGTTAGAGTCAATGGTGTAGTAAGATGTTTCGGTATGGGTAGCATAGTTGCCAACCTTCTATTTGAGGGGAAATCCCTGTTTCTTTAGCATTTCCCTGTCCCCCCCCCCCCCCCCCCCCCACCACCACCACCACCAGTTGAAGGACTTTTCCCAGGGTTTTTGTCTAGATACTATCAAAACTAACGTTACAAATCTTACCTCAGCACTCTGATTGGTTGATAAAAATACTCAGGCACACTCATTGGTGGATAAAAAATAGAACATCCACTGCACTCAGCTAGCTCAGCAAGCCTCGAGCACACTCATGGGTTAATTAAACGAGAGCTACCTACAAGTCACTTTATCGATAATTAATCATATTCATCGAAACTTAATGATATTCATGGCAGATATGGTTGGGGTGTGGTCTTTTCCCGGTTTTATTTTTCTGAAAGTTGGCAATGGGTAGGCACCAAGGGCTTTTTTTTTGGTTTAAAATTGTTCATGTGAGTAATTACTTCGTTAGATTATGCTCCAAAATGAATGGGGGAGGGGGGGGGGGGGGGGGGCAACCCTCGGAGCTTCAACACCACCACCCCTTCCTATACTACTGAGAGTGCCTGCTGAAAGAGAACACTTCTATGGAAGTTAATTATAAGCCTTTGAAGAATTAATTGTCCAGCGATCTCGGCAACATTTTAGGTAGAATTGTATTCAGTCGTTTTCTATAGTATCAACATGACAGGAAACATGAAATGAACGAGAAGTTATGATTTTGTTTAATGAGGTAAAGGGTCATCAATTTCCATGTATCATTGAACATTGAGAACTGACAGATCTAGTATTAACACATTTAGTGCGTAATTATAAATGAATTGGCTATTAATTACGAGCTGGAATTCTCTGTACTGAGTATATTCCTACATGTAAGATTGAAGAAAAATTCACTATTGATGTTGGTACGTGTTCTTGCCTTCAAGTGTGATGAGCTAGACATAACTTGAGTAAACATCATAGTTAAAGTTTGCCTCATAAACAAAAAACTGTTGTGACTGTTGATAGTGGGCTATAAACAAGCTTATCACGACAACTTGTGCATAAAATTGGGTCTATGGCAAGGTTATGCTATCATGGCACTTGCTCTAATAGTTAAATATTCTTCACAGTTTTTATAGTATATTCTCAAAGGAATAAGAAAAATGTTAATGTGGCCTTTTATATATGGCAAGGTTTATGCTATCATGATATTTGCTTTGATTGGCGAACTAAGCGAGCGAGAAATTATCAGGGGTAACTCAATTGAAAATCGGGGATATTTGTTTATATATATGTTTGGACGTACGTATTTCATTTTTGTACTTCGACCCTGGCATTTTTTGTGTTAGTTTGGTGATTGACCCCGTCCCAAACTTCACTAAACGGAATCCTCTGGTTTATCGATCATTTCCCATATCCTCCCAGAAATTGAATTGTTTACAGTTTTAAAAACTTACTGAGTTTCATTACTAGTGGCAGTGGTAAGTTAATGCGCTATTTGTCTTAGTTGTAAGCCCTATGCAACATTATTTACTTGGAAATTCAATGGCCATTAGACTTACCATGAAGGTTAGTCTTGTGTAGGTATGTCCAGTTGTATGAAAGTATGTGTGTTAGAGCTACTACTTAAAGGGTAACTGCGGTGAAAAAAAAAAAATTCTGCAAACATCATAAATAATACTCTTATATCATGCTAAAACATGGCCCAAAACCATTTGACCCAAAACTGAGTGGATGCTTCAAAATAGCACCTTTATTTTCAGCTATTTGGTTCATTAATTTTCACTTCCTGTTGTGGGCGTGGCCTCGCGATGACGAGGAAAAGGTTTCCTGTCTACCCACATTGGCTGGACTATGGATACTGAGAGTGCTTCTAGCAGCCATAGCAGTGCAGAGAGTGATCCCAGCAGTTCTGAGGTTACCTTATATGATTCCTCCTCCTTTACATCTGAAGTTAGTTGTGACTGAAGTGCTTACATTTATGTATGAGCCAGTAGTAGCCTCAGCTAGTTCCCATAGTGAAACTGAAGAAGACAGTGATTCTGATGAGGGTGTTCATCCCAGGCTTCTTAACTTAGATTGGTAAGTTAGTCACTACCACCTATTAGTGGATATACCATTACATGGTGTGTGTGTGTGTGTGTGTGTGTGTTCTCCAAGGTGTTCATGTGAAAGTTGCATAATACTAATGCCGACTGGAGTAGAGTGCGACTGTTGTAAAGAAATCTCTAAGATAGTGGTAAAACTACTTTAGAAGGAGTTGGATGCATAGTGCTTCATCCTGGATGTCAAGTCCCAATGAACTTTCACGTAACTAGCTGCAGTCACTATGACTGTTGCATGTTTTGTAATGTGTGCTCTTAGCAACTAGTGTCTGTTGTGTGTTCATTTGTGTTGTGTATTAGTTACGTGTCTCCGTTATTTTTATGTCACTTTTTCTATGGGCTGAGCCCTGGATATATTTACCCTAGTGTCTAGCTCAGTCACAGAGTATTTTCTCATGAACCATTGCTTCACTTGGATAAGACAAAAACCTAAATTTCTCTGGTTATTAGTCATGTTGGGCAAACCGGTAGAGAAGATTATCCTAGTGTGGTTTTCTCAGCACTTGGGAGTACCTGAGCAGCAGAGGAGACCCACATTTGGTGGCAGCGGCTAGCAAGAAAAGTACCCACACTCGAGAGATTAAAATGTCAGGTTCTGGGAAAGAAAAGAAGACTCAAAAAGGAGGTGCCAAAGCAAAGAATGTTAAAGAAAGGGAATAATTAGATGGTCTGACTCAGGTTCCATGGCTTCAGATGCATCTACGATAGCTGGTCCAACAAGTGAGATTAAGCAAATGGAGTTACTACAAGCTTCAATGGCACTCATGATGGAAGCTATGGCAAAGAATGAAGCTTACAGACAGGAGGAAGCAGTATTGAGACGTGAGGAACTGGATAAACTTAGAGAAGATGCTAAATTAGCCAAGATGGAGTTAGAAGCTCAGAAAACAGCTCAGTTTGCTCAGCATGAAGCTGAGAAACAGCATTGGGATAAAGAGGAAGAAAGTAGGAGGAATTATGAAGAGAAACATTTTGAGATATCGAAAGAAAACAGAAAGAAAAGAGAAGCATTGGAGATGAATTTTAATCAGAGACGAGAGAATGACAGGGTAAAAGAACGTCAAGATCGAATTAGCAGAGATATTGTACAGCAAATTCCATTATGGGATGATAGTACAGATGCTGAATCTTACCTGGAAATGTTTGAATTGGCTATAGAAGAGGCTAAGCAACCTGAAGATTACTGGGTTCCAACCTTACGGAAGCTTCTTACAGGAAAAGCCTTGGCCACATATCGGGAGATCTCTCCTGGAGCCACATCTTCATTTGCTGAAGTAAAGTCTGATATTTTGAAGAGGATGAGTGCAACAGTTGAGAGTGCAAGGAACGTGATTTGGCTTCAGATGCCTAGACTTGATAATTTGGAGACGTATACAAAGGAATTGATGACATCTATAAACAGACTAAAGAGCACATGGAAAACACCAGAGGATGCAGCACACGAGTTATTTGATGGAGTTCTGCACAGAATCTTTCACCAGGAGACCTTGTTGCTGCTACGAGATGGAACTGATGAGTCTCCATTTAGAAAAGCTGAAAAGTTAAGGCAGATCTGGTCATCGCGGGACTATTATGGAAGAAAGAGCATGCAGCGAGGAAAATATCCGTCCTTTGGCTACCGACGACCCAGATACCGGGATGAGCTAGCTGGCAGACTCAAGACTGGGACATCTCCAACTGTGGTAGAAAACACCTTGGAGAACACACACATACCATGTACTGGTATATCCACTAATAGCTGCTAGTGACTAACTTATCAATCTAAGTTAAGAAACCTGGGGTGAACACCCTCATCAGAATCACTGTCTTCACTGTCTTCTTCAGTTTCACTGTGGGAACTAGCTGAGGCTACTACTGGCTCATACATAAATGTAAGCACTTCAGGATCACAACTACTTCCAGCTTCAGATGTAAAGGAGGAGGAATCATATTCTAAGCTAACCTCAGAACTGCTGGGATCACTCTCTGCACTGCTATGGCTGCTAGAAGCACTCTCAGTATCCATAGTCCAGCCAATGTGGGTAGACAGGAAACCTTTCCTCGTCATCGCGAGGCCACGCCCACAACAGGAAGTGAAAATTAATGAACCAAATAGCTGAAAATAAAGGTGCTATTTTGAAGCATCCACTCAGTTTTGGGTCAAATGGTTTTGGGCCATGTTTTAGCATGATATAAGAGTATTATTTATGATGTTTGCAGAATTTTTTTTTTTCCACCGCAGTTACCCTTTAACAACTAAGCAAAGGTTAAATAAAGTGACTTGTTTTTTGTTGTTGTTTTTTAAAGTTGCGGAAATGGTTGCTATGTATTGTATCCTCTTTACATATACACGTAATTCAAAAGCAAGACCTTTTCAGTAGCCCGAGTGTCAGAAGCTACAATCGATCATTTAATAATAGTGTAGTTTTAGGCTCACTCGCCATTTGTGCTCAAGCACATCACTAGTATAGTTAAATATTCTTTACAGTTTTTATAGTAGATCCTAGTGAAAGGAATAAGAAAATTGTTAAGGTTGCTTTTTATGAAAAAAATTATTAAAACCACATCATCTTGAACTTTCACTCAAACTACATCTGATTATTTTGTAGTCCAATGACATCTTGTATGGAAGCATCTTGTAGTAAATTTCAATAGTTTGAAAACTGTAGTACTCTGCCTATTCAATCTGGTACTAATCTACCTCTTTTGTCACAGACTGAGGCACAGGTAAGAGATTATGGTAGTTATAGACTTCAGCTGTCCAAGAATTACTAGAAGAGAGGTTGTACCTGGTGGTTCTTTATTGGAGAGCCTAAATACTAATTAATTTTGAGAATGTTGGGCTGACAATTATGAAATTTAGCTTATGACCATTTACATTTAGTGCCAAGAATGCCAAGAATGCTGTTTGGCACTAATTGCATTGAAATTGGGTATGGCTTTAATTCTTGATTTAACTCCCTGAACAACATTATTATAAAATCATAATTATCAAGTTCTGACCCTTCATACAAACTAGATTGAATTTTCTCACCTAAAGGGGTCTGGAAAAAAGCAAATGGAAAAAAATGAAAAATCTTTGTTGTCTTCAATCTAGTTTGTATGAAGGGACTTGATAATTGTGATGATAAAAGCCTTTTCAATCCACAAATTATGGCTCCTCTCCGGAGGGGGAGGTGTTTTCGATCGACACCGAAAAGGTGTTCTGATGGCACATCATTGGGGGTCTGTTGAGTACGAGACTGCAGCAAGCGGTACTACTCAACAGTATAAAGGAAAAATGTGAAGGTCTTGGAAGTTGACGGTTGTCATAGCTCAGTGGTTAGAGCACTGGTGGCTAAAGCCAGTGGCCCTAGGTTTGATTCCCGGCGACAACCAAGATTTTTTATTTTTTTTCCTTTGCTTTTTTCCAGACCCCTTTAGGTGAGAAAGTTTTAATCTATTATAACTAGTGGTGCGCTCGAATAGCGCAAATGTATGGCGAGCGAGCAGACTCTTTTTACAGAAAAATAGGACAGAAATTACATCTAACTGATTAGGCATGAAGAGTTAACAATAACAGAATTACCTGAATAAACTTAGAAAGCAGTGGCAAAGAAGCGCAGCTTGACAAGGACTTCACAATTGTTTCAAGAAGAGAGTACCTATAAACGTTTTGGTTGAAACAGAGTTGCGTAAGGCAGTGCAGCAGGATTCTCCGCGCTCGTTAATTAAAAAATACTGGAACTGTGAACGCTTTACCTAACTTACGTAATTAGAAGCGCGGGCTAAAACAGAAGTCTCACATACCCCATAAACAGATAAATAAATAAATAAACTAGTGATGTGCTTGAGCACAAATGGCGAGCGAGCCTAAAGACTATACTATTTTTATATGAATGATTTAACACTGAAGCTACTGAAAATAAGGTCCAGTTTTTTTTATTTCGCATACAAGGTAAAGGGATTTCACTGCCATAGTAACAACTCTCTGCAACTGCTTGAATTGAAGGAGAAAAACAACAAAAAAACAATACACGTTATTTAAAAGTTTTCTTTGTGATATTCTTTAGCTAAGTAGTGGTTGTAACACACAATGCTTTGACACAACTGGACATGCACCTACACAGACTTACTTTCGCACTTAGTCTAGTTAACAATGGTAGAGAACTTAGTATTTCTTTAGCACTTTAGCCTTTCTTTTTGAAATCTACGGCGCCTATCCTTGTCTACTCCACCCGATTTTTGTTACAATTATAGTATTTCTACTGAATGTGACGACACTTTTACCCATTCTCCTGTTTCTTGCCTACAGTAGTCTAGCGTAGCCAAACCCTTCACTTCTTTACAACTACATTCTAGGTTTACTCGGTAATTCAACGCCAGTTCACGAAAGCTGCTCTCCTATTTCTGTGCCACTCCCACCTACTATCCATTGTTTGTGCCTGTTGCTAACCAGTTCACCTTGCATTCTGGGTTTACCCGGTAATTCAGCGTGAGTTCATGAGTATTGTGTGTATGCGCGGTCTAGCTCCTTAGCTCATGAATTATTCATGAATACGTACGCCGTCGGTCACAGGTATTATTATATAGATTCAACATTGTGAACAACACTGTTATTATTGTTTACTTACTGAATCAAATTTCTTTACTTTCCATTGTCATGCATTCCAGAAGGATTCCCACTGTGTGGATGCTGCAGATGACTGAATATGTCCCAACCAACACATGATAAAAAATTGCACTTGTTTACTAAGAAAGATATTCCAACTACTGCCACATCGCTTGCTCCGGATGCTGCTCAAGAAAAAGAAGGTACTTCTGGTCGTAAGACACCTCATGTTCCCAAAGGTTCCTCACATCAAAATGAACGAACTGCCCTAAGCGAAGCTGTAAGTTTATTCAATACAATCTTCGTGTATTTAATGAAAGCTTTGTTGGTATAATATATGGGGAAGTAGACTTGAGGAGCCTATCAAGAAGTTATGTGTTGGCTAGTTTAGTTGGAACATAGCTTGTGTAGTTTTTGTATTGTGATAGACGGACTTTAGATTAATTAGGTCCTTTGGAGGGATGCTCTGTGTAATGTCCACCTTCAGGGAAGGGTTTCTATACAGTAGAACCTCATAGATTTGAACATCAGACTACCAAACCACGAAGAGACATCGCGATGGCTACGGGGTCGTCATCGCGTAAATTTTTAATAAAAACTTTTTTTTTTTAATTAATTTTTTTTTTTAGTTGGAACTGCAGCAAAATGGCAAAAGAGTTGCTATCAGAAGTAGTTTAATATAGAATAATTAAACAAGGAATGTTTTTAGTTAGAGATGTTCAGGAGTTCAGCTTAGGAAAGTCCACAATTTCAGACTTCTAAAGAGACAGGAAGATTATAGAAAAGTTTTCAGCAGAATCAGCTGACCCTAGTGGCCTGAAGAAGAGGTACATAGTCAGAAGAGATAATGATAAATATTTTATAGTGTCGTGCATTCTGGTACACTCAGAAAAAAAACTCCACGGTACACCATTTAATAGTCCTTTAAGGGTGCTCAAACACTCTTTGAGCAGGAAACACCCGCCAAATAGGCCACGGTTGCTAGGGCCTGTTAAACTTACTTCTGCTTTCCCCCCGAATTATATTATTTATGCAGGCCAGCAAGCACTGCTAGGAGAAAGCACCTACCAAGAATGAAGACTGGAAGTCGATCGCATCTCAAGAAATACCCCTTCACCATTTTGGACTTCTTGGCAGTACTGCACGGCTACCGCAGTAGTTTAGAAGCTGATTTTTTGTATATCATTTTCTTACCCGTGCGTGCATGCCATAACCTTGAGTTTTTTTTAAATTTTATTTTACTTTTCTATTTACTCACCTTACCAGTGAACTATTGTAGATTATTTCCGTGAAATTCCGTAAATTAAAAATATCTCAACGTTATAGGGTCGACCCCTCGTGGCCCTAAACCCTGGCAAAATTTGAACCGTAGCAGTTAGTCCATTCCTGAGCAGTACGCAAGAGAAGTTTCTGGATCCATTACTTTAGAGCGCGAGAATTTTTTATTGTAAGTTGACTCCGCCCCGCCCTATCAGTATGCTGTAGTGGTGAGTGAGGCACAGCTGCATTTCATGGGCACTTATAATTTGTTACAGAACTGGGCGTGACTTTGTGGTAGATAACCCGCTACTATTCAGCTG
>WLWD01005238.1_pt1 | contig 12727 bp, 14 predicted proteins | sample 6712731 | NCBI WGS metagenome assembly WLWD01 (sample SAMN12718690, study PRJNA576275) | sponge metagenome | isolation source: marine sponge | host: Mycale hentscheli | place: New Zealand: South Island, Marlborough, Capsize Point | collected 2014-11-01
CCACAAGCTACTTACTAATGCTATCAATGACCACAAGCTACTTACTAATGCTATCAATGACCACAAGCTACTTACCAATGCTATCAATGACCACAAGCTACTTACCAATGCTATCAATGACCACAAGCCACTTACCAATGCTATCAATGACCACAAGCTACTTACCAATGCTATCAATGACCACAAGCTACTTACCAATGCTATCAATGACCACAAGCTACTTACCAATGCTATCAATGACCACAAGCTACTTACCAATGCTATCAATGACCACAAGCTACTTACCAATGCTATCAATGACCACAAGCTACTTACCAATGCTATCAATGACCACAAGCTACTTACCAATGCTATCAATGACCACAAGCTACTTACCAATGCTATCAATGACCACAAGCTACTTACTAATGCTATCAATGACCACAAGCTACTTACCAATGCTATCAATGACCACAAGCTACTTACCAATGCTATCAATGACCACAAGCCACTTACCAATGCTATCAATGACCACAAGCCACTTACCAATGCTATCAATGACCACAAGCTACTTACCAATGCTATCAATGACCACAAGCTACTTACCAATGCTATCAATGACCACAAGCCACTTACCAATGCTATCAATGACCACAAGCCACTTACCAATGCTATCAATGACCACAAGCTACTTACCAGATCAATGACCACAAGCTACTTACTAATGCTATCAATGACCACAAGCTACTTACCAATGCTATCAATGACCACAAGCTACTTACTAATGCTATCAATGACCACAAGCTACTTACCAGATCAATGACCACAAGCTACTTACCAATGCTATCAATGACCACAAGCTACTTACCAATGCTATCAATGACCACAAGCCACTTACCAATGCTATCAATGACCACAAGCTACTTACCAATGCTATCAATGACCACAAGCTACTTACCAATGCTATCAATGACCATAAGTACTTACTAATGCTATCAATGACCACAAGCTACTTACCAATGCTATCAATGACCACAAGCTACTTACTAATGCTATCAATGACCACAAGCTACTTACCAATGCTATCAATGACCACAAGCTACTTACCAATGCTATCAATGACCACAAGCCACTTACCAATGCTATCAATGACCACAAGCCACTTACCAATGCTATCAATGACTACAAGCTACTTACCAATGCTATCAATGACCACAAGCCACTTACCAATGCTATCAATGACCACAAGGCTATCTTGAGACTGCCTTGCCAAAAACTGACAATTGCTTTGTTAGGATTGGCCTTGACAATCCCTCCACCAAAACCTCCAAGGGTTCCACGGCTTGTCGCCATCTCAATAGTTATCACCAGCAGCTATTAGATGATTGTGTTGTTGTTTTTTCTTATTTATTGCAATCTGTCTTCTTATCTATTATGTACCTGCTTATTATAACTCAAAGCATTTATCTGAATGTATACTCTACAAAACTAGTGTCTGGACTAATCAACTGCCCAGATTGTAACACTGGAGTCATATGGGAAGTCAAGCAGTTCCTCCAAAGAGCTCCTACATTATCCAACCAACATAATTTCCTGATAGCAAATTGCACCAATGAGATGATAGTTCAGAGTTCAAAGCTAATCATCGTATGTGCTAGTCTATACTCTATATTAAAGCAGCTGGCTATAGATGTATCATTGTTGGATCATCTAGTTGTCTTCCATAAATCAGTTGCTATGACAACAATATTCTCAAATACAGAATTCCTTATTATCTGCTAGTATAGCTATAGGAGAAAAAAGCACGTGTCATATATCTGTGGCTACTTCAGTTGGTAGGCATGATTTAGAACGTAATAAGTGCAACACAATTTCCCATCAAAAATACTCACAGGCACACAACACACTGAATGTGCAGCATCTATATATTAATACGCTTGTGTGTCAGTAACGACGACGACGGCGTGTGTATTCATGAATAATTCATGAGCTTGGTAGGTTTGGTACATACTACAGCTAGTATCGTCTCTTTACTGTGGGTAAAGTGTCGTCACATTCAGTAGAACGTGCTGGTTATTTCTAAAAAGCGGGTGCTGTAACGCAATATCCGGTCCCGTGCAATAATTGCTCCGGCCGCGGATCTGTTATAGGCGTCATAAGTGATCCGCCCACGCCATATCTTATCCACCCTCGTGGCGGAAATATCCTAGTGGCTTGGAAGAAATGATGGAGGACGAAAGTGACAAAAGATCTGAGAAGAAGGAGGTTGATCTAGTTGAGGCTGTTCAACGGTACTTATCTGATGGTTCCTATCCTACTCTATCAAGTTTGAATTTAAAAAGGGCTATTCGGAACAAGGCCAAGAAATTTAAATTGAGAAGGGGAGAACTGTATTATATGAATGTAAAAAGAGGAAGAGGTAGTGGAAAGGTAAGTATGTTTCAGGGATTTTCCGCAAAAGTTCGTGAAGATAAAGTGGTCTTGCTAAGCCAGATGAAAAAGCTTAATTTTCATAAATTCATGGATGCAAAAGTAAGTGTAATGAGTGTAAATGAACCCACTTAAAGCTTCAGGGACTCACAATAGACATTTTACACTTCAATGCTGGGACGGGACAGCGATGATAAATCCGGAACTGTCCCGGACGTTTCAGGATGGTTGCAACTATGTATCAGCAGTGCAGCTCATCCACACTAATAAGACTTTTAAAAGCGTATGGTACATTTGGCAAATATAAATTAATTTTTTTTAGCCTAATCTTTTGACTGGCTACACATATTAATTGAGATGCATGAGTTTGAATTGATGTTGTTGTTCTTATAGTTATTACTACTAGGTACGCTCGAACAGCACCATTGTGGCAAGCGAGCTACCTGGCAGTTACACCCTACAAGCCATTACTACCTTTGTTTGTGATAGCAATACTAATTTTTTACAACAATTCTCTGCTCTCCTGTCTCATTCCTTATTCTTTTAGCTTGTGGTGGTAGCATCTACTCCAGTTCAATTATGAAAATAGTTATCGTTTAGCAATACCCTTGCGCATGCGAGCTGCGTTTTCCTGACCTGACGTATGTTCTTGTCTTGAAATTCTTATCGTTTCAAATTTTGGGAATTATAATTATAAATATGAGTGCTGTGTGTGACGTGACTAAGCAAAGGGCTTGGCTAAAGAGTATTTGATATTCTTTATTGAATTGTGTAATGATGACTCCAAACTTTCTCTTTTTTGAATTCCTGGATATTCATGATTGCAATAGATGCAGTGTTAGTTATGATGTTATAATTGTAGGACCCTGTGGAAGTAAAATATATCCGTAGCAGAGATGAACAACAAACGATTACAAAGTCCTGTCATGTGGATCCCACATCAGGACATTTGGGGATAAAGAAAACTTTATCAAGAATTACGGAGAGATTTATGTGGCCAGGGGTGACCAAAGATGTAGAAATGTTGGTGAGTACTTAAAATAGTTTTGTTCATGACAACAATTGATTATATTGTGCATAGATAAGAAATTGCGATACTTGTCAAAGATGTAACCGGAAAATGACAGTAGATGCTCCAGAGCTTCACCCTATACCAGTACATTCTCCATGGTATCATCTTGGGATTGATTTCGTGGGACCAGTTGCACAGTCAACCAATGGTAATCGTTACATACTCACCATTAGTGATTACTTTACCAAGTGGGTAGAAGCTGTGGCATTACCGTCCAAACATGCATCTGGTATTGCTAATAGTTTGTTTAAGGTGAGTTATTTACTTAACAGCTACTTTGTATGTTTTGGTATTTATTATGTACCAGGGCCTAATTTACTAAAATCATTACAGTTAACGAAATGTGGCTCAGGCAATATTTTTGCTTATAACCTGTGCTCTTAATTTGGGGTATTACGTTCACCCCCACCCACTTTAAATTAAGAAGATGTTTAATCTGTATAGTATATCATGAAAGTTATCTAACAATTATCTTTAACAAATATGCGTATATTTACCATGAAATATCATCACTTGTGAAATCCAAGCAACAGAAGAACCTTGTAATACTTTAGGCTATTAAAATATAATTTCTTTTTGCAAATGTATGTGACAGATATTCATGAGAATGGGGATTCCTCGGGTCATAACAACTGATCAAGGATCTGAGTTTCGTAATCAACTCAACACTGAATTAAACCAGGTCTTGGGTATAAAACACCACTTAACAACGGCTTACCATCCTCAGGTAATATTGATCATTAGCTTTAATTATATAATATAATGTTGTACGATAATTAATATAGGCCAATGGGTTGGATGAACGCTTTAATCAGACACTGCAATGTATGCTTGTCAAATTTGCCCAAAGTAAGAAGGAAGATTGTGATCTATTTTTAGACACTAGCGTATTTGCATACAACACATCCCGCCATGATTCTACTATCTATACACCATTTGAGTTGATGTTTGGACGTCGGTACTATTTGCCCATAGATGTTAATACAAGAAATTGCAATCTTGAGGATTTTTTGAAAGAATACCAGAAAGAAGACAGAGTCAAAAATATTGACCGTTTAACAAAAATTCGCAGTGTTACTCTGGAGAAAGCAAAAATTAATATAAAAAAGGCTCAGGAAAGCAAAAGTATCATTATGACTTGAAACATGCAACGTCAAATGTTTATAAAATTGGAGCTAAAGTATTACTAAAAGATTTATTGAGAAAGAAAAGAAAAGGTGGTAAACTAGATACTAAATGGTTGGGCCCATTTGTCATTAGAAAAAATTTGGGGAAAGGATTGTATTACATATGTGACGACAGAAACATGAAGTCATGTTGGAAAAGAGTTCATGGTACTCACTTGAAATTATATCACTCAATGGCTTCAGACAGTAAAGAGAGGGAATCGTTCCAAGTTGATCCCCCAGATCGTAGTTTGTCAGAGGAGTTATCATTTCGTAATTTTGTCTCCAATTCATCTAGCTTGGAATCTGAATGCCAACCATCTGATGAGCTGACAAGTACACCGATAAAGTGTTCTACTGTAATTCCATTGTCATCTACTATATCACCTATTAAAGAGTCGTGTGAAAAAATCGTATCCCCTTCAGTTACAGACCTATCATCCCAGAGTAACCATGTTGATGACATCAACATGGATACATATTCAGTATCCAAGTCATTTTTACATAGCAGTAACATCTCTGTGGAGTTAACTGACCAATTTGTTTCAGAACAATTAAAATTCCCTTATCAAAGCGGTTCCAAGCTGAACCCAATTGTTGCAGACAAAGTTAAAGAAAATTTGATTCAGTATTGGTCTAGTGATCTGGGATTGACTATGGATGACTATGTTATGATTGAAGATGGAGAGTGGTTGACAGATAGCCACGTTAATGCGTTTAGTAAGCTTGTGTTAAACGCATTTCCAAAACAAAATGGATTTCAAAACCCATTAATTTTATCCCAATTCCAGAATTTTAATTATTCCAGTCAGGAGTTCGTTCAGATATTAAATGTGTCTAATAGCCACTGGATATGTGTATCTAATTTTTTTTGTCCCCAGGATGTTGTCGAAGTTTATGATAGTTTACCGTCTCTTTCCAAAAATTCTTGGTGTGTTTTCAAACAGGTAGCAAAGATATTGAAAACCAAAGCAAATAGTTTTGAAATTAGGTATGTGGACGTACAAAGGCAAATGGGAGGAAGTGATTGTTGTCTTTTTTCTATGGCCTTTGCACTTTCTCTGTGCTTGAAACAAGACCCACATGCAATTAGCTATTCACAAGGGAAAATGCGATCTCATTTAGTTGAGATATTTGAGAAAAAATCTGTTCTGCCCTTTTCTCAACCTGAGCGCCCAAAAAGGACGAAGAAAGGAAGAATTCTTTTCCAGAAGAAAATTGATATCCATTGCATCTGTAGGATGCCGTGGAATAAAAATGAATCTGAAAATGGCTTGTTGGTGTGTTGTAATTATTGTAACTAATGGTATCATCAGAAATGCATGAATATACCAGAAAAAGTTATTCAATGCAGTGCCAGTTCTTTTTGTTGTGATGGCTGCAAATAACCAGTTTAGTTAACTTAACATCAATTGTAGTCATATAACAGTGCTCTTTCACTTTCATGAAACATGACATGTATGCATATTTTATATTGGCAGAATTAAAGTTATTTATATATAGTAGGGAGTGTTAAAATTGCTCTGGCTAATTATTCCAGGAATAATTTGGGAATGATAGGTGTCCTTTAGTTTCAGAGAATAATATGTGAATAACAGGCACTATTTCCAGAAATAATCCTGGTGACATTTCTTTGTTGGTATCGACTATTATGCTATGTGAATTGTAAATTGTGTTATTTTATAATCCCATCAACAGCTGATTAGCAAGTACACACACATCTAGGCATATACAATCAATTTTCTTTGAAATGTCCTAATTCAGACTTTATATGCAGCAGCTAAAAGAGTACTCTGTAGCCACAATTTAATAATATAAGAAGTTTACTACCAAAATAAGTTCTGAATGGGATTTTATTTAGACTTTCTTGTATAGGACAAAATTTCACAAAAAGCAAAATGAAATCTTTACCAGAGACATACACTCTTGTGCAACCAGCAGCTTTTCCCAGTGATAATCCTATCCCCTCACCAACAGTAGCACCTATGGTTCCAGGGAATGGAATAATATGTCAGAATGATCTTCACACTGCATGGCTCAACAAAGTGAGTGATCTCATACAGAAGGAAGAAACAGATGTCAAGGATAACCTTTCTTGGTCTGCTCATTTTGCCAGATTACAGAAAGCAGTATCTTGTTCACCAGCAATTACTGGACTTCTTCCACTCTTCCGAGATAGTGCACATTCCGTATCAATGGTCAAGCATGGCATGAATTTAATTCAGAGGGCTACTGAGCATGTCACATGGCCAGGTACCAGTCATTACTGTAGATCAGCCATTATATGCCATTGCCAAGAAGATACAATAGACCTGGCCAATAATGTATGGTGAGAGCATGTTTGTAGTAATGTTAGGTTGACTTCACATTGAGATGTCCTTTCTCAGACTCATTGGAGACTGGTTGGCTGGTAGTGGATGGGCGGAGACAATTGCCGCAGCTAATGTCACCACTGAAGGAAGAGTGGATGGTCTATTGAAGGGCTCACATGTTACCAGAGGTCAATGGGCACATCAAGTTTCAGCAGCAGCTCTGTATGTTTTTACAAAAACATGCTTATGCTGCATACAAGGAAGAGCTGACATCAGAGGACACTCTTGATTTTGATGACTGGTGCAATCATATGCAAGTCAGCCATCCACAGTTTAACTACAGCAAAGTCATGAAGCTTCAGCTTCTCTTCCTTCAGTTCTTGAGATCACAGCGAGAAGCAAATTTTCAATTATATATAGAAGCATTGGGCAAGATAATTCCTTGGATGTTTGCCATGGACCATATCCACTATGCGAGGTGGCTCACTATTCATGTGATAGATCTGCTGCAGCTTCAAAGTCGATGTCCAGAAATATATGAAGATTATGTAAAGGGGAGGTTTGTTACTCAGAAAACATCTCACAAGTTTTCATGTTTGGCCCATGATCAAATTCATGAGCAACAAAACTCTATAGATAATGGTGATGCTGGGATCATAGGAATAAGTTAAAATGAAGCAGCACTGAAACGCTGGATGGTCTCAGGTCCAGTGAATGTGAAGTGAAGAGTAGAAAAAAAAACGAATCAACAGCGATCTTCATCATAAGCCCATACCAAGTATACAGAAATCGTTTTTTTCCCATACTAAATATCTTGTGAATGCAATTGAGGAAATGGGAAACCCATTTTCAGATGATAGTTCAGACTTGGTAACCTTGCATACCAACGTTATCATGCCAGAGAAAGTAGTTTATGCTATCAAAACAGCTAAAGAAATGGGAGCTGAACAGTACCAAGCATTCACTGAAGAGCGACTGGGTGGAACATCAAAATCTCTCTATGACACCATTCCCAAGAACAATTGGCCTTTGTTTAAGTCGGGACAGAAGAAAAATACTAGAAGCAGTACTAAAAATACTACTATGAAAAGTGATGTTCGGTTATTCTCTAGAATGTACATATCATGTCAATCAAGAGAGAGAGAACTGGATTTTTTCTTTGAGCATGAGAATCATCCATGGCCACCTGCACTTGCTGATAATAATTCATTACGTCAGTTGAGCAGCACTGAACAATCAACAACACTCATTAAATAATGGAGTCATAAAACCCATTAAACACTCTTTTTAATGTATTTGATTTTCACATATGCTGACTCATGTTTTTTGTTCTTGGTTTTGGTTGGGTGCTCTCTTTTTTTTTGAGAGTGTCAGGTTTTGAAAATGAGAAAAACTCTATAGCTGAATAACCAGAGTTTCAGTACTTGCGACACTAACAAGGGCAACAAGTCAGATCTAATAAAATGCTCGGAAGGATTGGCAGGACAACCAGTTGATACACCACTTTCAGACATTAAAATAATTGACGGAGCTGCACTGGTACACACACTGAACCCAAAAAGATCCAGTGTGATGGTGAAAACATTCCAAGACTATTCAGAGCATATATTTCTTCCACATATTGCTAGACAATTGCAGTGTGTAAAACGGTTGGATGTTGTGTGGGATGTCTACACAGCAGGAAGCATTAAATCATATGCGCGAGAATGTCGTGGTTCTGGTGATTCTTTACGTGTAGCCCCTAGTACGTAACTTCCTATAAATTGGAAGACCTTTCTCAGTGTGGATTCCAACAAAACAGGTTTGTTCAATTTTCTTGCTTGCAAATTGAAATTTTTTAGTGTACCAAATTGCAAGCTGCTCATCACAACCTATGAAGACAGAGTTCTGTCCAACCCACAATCTGATGTGTCACAACTAGAACCACGTACACAAGATGAGGCAGATGGGAGAATGTTACTGCATGCTGCTCATGTTTATAAGCATGGAAAATTATAATTCAAGCCACTGACACAGATGTAGTTGTGCTGGCCATTAGAACGGCAGCTATACTCCAGGACTGTAAAATCTAGATAGCCTTTGGCCATGGAAAAACTTTCCGGTTCATCTCTGCACATGACATTGCAGCTGCATTAGGTAGTGAAAGATCCCGAAGGCTACTATTTTTACACGCTTTTTCTGGCTGTGACACAGTCTCAGCATTTAGTGGGATTGATAAAAGAACTGCATGGGAATTATGGCATAACTGATACTGAAATGAACATTTTGGAAAGGTTTGTCGTACTGTTGTACATGTGTACATCACCTTTGCAGAGTGTCAACGAGGCACGAAAAAAACTTTTTGCTAGTGGCAATCGACAGAAAGAAAATATTCCCCCAACCAGAGCTGCATTATTTCAGCATGCCAAACGTGCGTTATTTCAGGCAGGACACATCTGGGGCAAAACTCTTGTGGTAAGTTACAAAGTACCTTCTCCTACAGATTGGGCTGGTTGAAAGGAGGAGATACCTGGGTACCAAAATGGAGCACACTACCTGAAGCATCCAAAGCTTGTCGTGAACGTGTGAAATGTACCTGTAAGAACAACAACTGTACTGGCAGGTGCAAATGCTATAAACTAACTTACCATGCACACAGTTGTGCTCTTGTGGTGGGCAATGTGCATAGCTAATACAGTTAAAAAAATTGAAGTTCATTTTTTGGTTTCATACACAATGCAAACTGTTAATATTGATTATATTCAACTTTATTCTGTAAATATCATATACATAATATTTAAACAAACAAATTTAAATACTGAAAATATGGTATTAGGTGGAAAGATCCCAAAAATGTTTAATGATAATTTAGGTAATTAAATTTGATAATAAATTAATGTTCAGTTCAATTTTTCCACAGGTTACATTCTCAGTATGACTTGCTTCCCTTTATTTTTGGATTCAGCATATTTTAAAGCCTCCTTGTACCAATTTTCACGCTTTCTGCCGGAAGTGCACATCTTTTCACAAATCTGCCTCGCTATTAAGTTGATACTGTTGAATGTTTTAGCTAGTTTGGTAAGAACTTCTGAGGGGGGTAGTTATATAGCAGTTATCTGTATTTGATCCCCATTGGATATTATATTATAGCAGCATGGGAATGTTTATGCTGGATTGCCTATGGCTGCTATAACTTATCCCTGAGTCAGGATATATTATGGCAGCATGGGAATGTTTATGGCAGCTATAACAGTTCCCACTGGATTGCCTATGGCTGCTATAACTTATCCCTGGGTCAGTTATGGTGACCACAACTGATCCCCTAGGATATGTTATGGATGGGATAGGTTATTGTGTGACAGTGCAATTGAGACGATGGAAAAGGCGGCGTAGGTATCAAAAAGGAAGGCGAAAGTACGGAAGAGAAGGTAAAAGGAGATTAATTGTAACTGAAAAGCGGATGGAATCGGCGAGGTAAGGCGGTGTAGGTTTAAAATGGAAGGGAAGAGAAGGCAAAAAGGCCAGCGATTAATTATAACTAAAAAACAGATGGAATAGACGAGTAAAGGCGGGGTTTAGTTTTCAAAAAAAAAGGCTAAAGTGCAAAGTAGAAGACAAAAGTTTCTCAAAGTCGGACAGAAATGCAGGAGAGATAGACAAAGGAAAAAGGGGCGCCATGACTCAAAAAGAAGAGCTGAAGATAGGAGTGGTGGGATAGAAGAAAAGCTGTTCAGAAAAAAGAGAGCAGAGGAAACTTATGTAACCTTAACCAATGGTAGAGAATGACAATTGAGCAAGATAACTTGTGCTACTGCATTCTTACTTTGCAATCCTTGCTAGTATCTATAAATATGCATTAACTTAATTAAACTACAATAATTCTATAATTCTTATGAGCTTTAATTACAATAATTCTGATGAAAAGTCTGATACCATTTTAAACAAAGTCTATTGTATCATAAAAAGTCCATATTATCACAAATAATAATAATTGCCCAAATTATATTTAGCTATATAGCAATAAATGGGAAAAGCAATAAATACCAGAACACTATCTGCTTAATATGAAAGATGATGAAAAGTTTGATTTAATGTTCACAAAGTATACTCAATTATCCCAGGATTGCTTCCTTGATGGTGTACTTCACAACTTTATCATTCCACTCCTTGCACAAGTACATGGCATCCCAAATTACAGAGAACAGCATAAGAATGGCTGCCAGAAAACTGAATGCCTATAATATAATACACAAACAAACCAGGTAACTTGGACCACACCCACTCTGTCTCACCCTCCCAACAAAGTTTTTTAAAATAAGCATAAGGATGAATGTACCAATATACAGGGCAGTATACTAACAAGCCTATAGGAATTTGATAGTTTTTGGGGTGGTTGCTGTACAAGCCATTTTATAGCATGTTTCCAGACCCTTCCCTCTAAAGCGGTTAGCAGTTGGTAAAGGGTCTGTACATGAGAGACAAAGGAAAATTTGGGCACAGACACTGTGTAGCATAGAGATATTGATAGTTATGCATTTAAAACACATGTTGATCACTTCTTAATGTGTGTTTTGGGAACTTGTGGAACTACACCTACCACAAACTATCTGTAAATGGCTACGATGCCAAAGTGAGTGGCAATGCCTTATAGATACATGCTATAAAACATTAAAGCAGCAGCAGCAAAAAAGAAAAAAAAGAAAAAAAGAACAGCAACAAACAAAAGAAAAAACCTAGTTATCAAACCATTAGCTACTTACTCAGGGGTGGGGGAAGCAAATGGATTTTGGCCAGGCCATGTAGTATTTATTGTGCAGCTAATAAACAACACAATTATATATTATAATAAATCATGATTACAACAAAAAAAAAGCTACTACAATAAAATCATGACTTGAATTATTCGAACAGTCCAAAATGTTTGCGTCGATCATCATTGGAAGTAATAAACTCATTTAGGATCTCTTTCTGGTTAACAGAGTCTGTTAGGTGCTTATGTATATGTAAAACCATGATGTTGTTTACTCGCTGCTGAGTCATTGTACGAAGGTATGTCTTTATTCTTCGAAGAGCAGATGCACTTCTTTCTGATACAGCATTAGTAGCTGGCATTAGTAGAACAAACTTGATTACTAAGGCAACTTGATTCAAATACAGGACCTGAGAGGATGGAAAATGCCTGTGAATATCTGAAAAAGTTAGCGAATCTTTATGAATTTTGATCTCCATACACTGCCCAAGACCTCTAGCTGTGTTTTCAGATCAGGTTCACAAAAGTCAGAACCATAAAACTGTGTTTTACTGTCTTGTACTCCTCTGAATAGTCCCATCTTCATACATGTTTTAACTAACAATTGCTCCAGGTTTGCATACACTGAATAGTCTTTTTGTTGAAACCGGTGACTGATAGTAGAGATGGCTGCATCAATACATTGGAAGTATATAGCACGATAGTAAGTCTTGGGATCATCATGAAAATGTGCATCAGCAGCACCATGCATCTTCATACCGCCTGGGCCTCTTGTGTGGACGCTCCACCACTGGGTCATTGACTTGTAATTCTTTCTGAAGAGTTAAACAGTACTCCCAAAATAGATCAAAAGCACTGTCATCTCTCATTTTCTGAAGCACTTTAATGCACAATTCACTAAGTTGTTTTGCTTCAACAGCTGGCATGTATGTGGCTTGCATACTTTTGCTAAGGTTATCAGAATGTTTGAGTAGACGTTCTGCAAGAATGAGACAAAATAAGAAACGAAACTCCTTCATTTTTGCTGCCACTCCATTAA
>WLWD01005487.1_pt1 | contig 12722 bp, 5 predicted proteins | sample 6712731 | NCBI WGS metagenome assembly WLWD01 (sample SAMN12718690, study PRJNA576275) | sponge metagenome | isolation source: marine sponge | host: Mycale hentscheli | place: New Zealand: South Island, Marlborough, Capsize Point | collected 2014-11-01
TCAATAATGACTAATGGACTCCTTAAAGAAAATACTTCACTTCAAAAATAGCATGTTATTTTTATAAATCTTGGATCTATAAATAGCTAGCTAATCCTTTGATTCATATCAAGGAGAATTGGTTACAATAAAATAGTTTTAATCAAATTTACTGTCATCTAAAATGTTTAATTTCATGTTCTCTACAGCTTAGTTTAGTGTAAAATACCCCAAAACTACCCGAGTTTTGGTTTTAATTAACTAAAACAATAAATTGTTACATTTTCTTTTCTTGTTTAAAAGTAATTCTTGCACACTTCATGATCATGACAACATGCAGCAAGTGCACATTACTATGAAAATATTATAAGCATGAAGAAATGGGAATGGGGAAAGAAAAGAAAATAGCTACAAAATATAAATGCAATAATAATCTCCAGATTGCACTGTTTTTTGTTTTTTTTTCCCTTCAATTTATTGTTCCTTATTGTAGCTACATTTCATGGTGAAGAAAATTAAAACATGTTTAGTTATATAATATAAGAATTCAGTCATTCTCGGCTGAAAGAATTATAATAATAGTTAACCCGACATTTCAACTTCTTGCCGAAGTCCTCTTCAGGGGTCAACTGAGGTCGATCTACATGGTGATGTAATGAACACAATGTCAACAGAAAGAATAATATACACATAGCCAGAAGATTCAATTTTTCCTGCACATGTGCATTAAATCTCACAGTGATCCCAACATGAAGCAATTAGCTAGCTAACTACCATCTCCTGTACTTATTTGCACAATTGGAGTTGCTATAGTCACTGAGCACTTCCTGTGTGCTTCATTTTGAACTATAAAAAGCATAGGTTTGACAGTAAACAAAGAAATAGTCGATCGATAGAAAGTAACGGTAAGAAATAAAGTGAACGGTTCTTTCCCGGTGATTCAATAACTGAAACAATGAACTAGTGTGTATAAAAAAAAATCATTATAAGCTGTAGAAATGTCCAATGGTCTTGAAAGTAAGCCTGTAGCTATATATCTACAATAATAAAATTAAAAAAAAAAATTTTTTTCAAAAAAAAAAAAAATGCTTTCATCCCCCCTTAATTTGGTGACTAGGACACCCTAAAGTGCTGAGTTTGTAGCTTTTTTCACTTTCCATGGAAAAAGTTACACGTACAACATCACATGACCTGTCTGGCCCTATGCACCTTTTGTATATCTAGGCTTGCCAATTATTTTTGTAACTAGCTACAATACATCACATAGAACATCATAAAAGTGCTGAATTGGAAGTTATTTAATTAATCATTTTTCATGGAAACGATTACACCTCCACATCACAAGACTTGCTTGGCCAAACATAAAGTACATTCCCAGCATACTCTGACCACAACAAGCATTGCTTAGCTATCTAGCTACTTGTAACTGTCCTAAAAAATATCTAAATAAATAAAAATCGATTAAAAGGTTGCTAAAAAAGTGTGCATTAATAAAAAGCAAGCACAATAGATCAGCTAAAATAAGAGCAGCCATTTCAGTAACAACTAACTTCCAAGAAATAGGCTTGTTCTCTCTGTGGCTATGCAAAGTGGAGCTACTAGTCAGCCAGCTTCTTTTTGGTGGTGGAGTAGGTACAACATTGATTGAGCAACAGATATACTATAAACAACAACAAACAAACAACAACTAAATAATAACTACTAAAGGTAGAACAACACGCTACCATCTTTACCATTGTAAAGAAGTAAACAGATAAGTCTGCACAGCTGGCTTTGTATCCTCCTCTTATAGCACCTGCCCTAGTTCTTGAGCATGCTCCCTGCCCAGGCCAAGTGGCTTAGTTTTAGGGGATGTAGGACAGAGATTAGTAACCTGTGATGATCCCCAGCTAGTATAATATACATTGCTGTTAGAATCATTCTAACCAACAAAATGCATATCAAGTTGTATCAGTGTAATGGAGCATTTCCACACTTCCCCCCCCCCCCCCCCCCCCCCCCCCATCCCTCAACACAGCTACACTCTCTCTCTCTCTCTCTCTCACACACACACACACACACACACACACACACACACACACACACACACACATACACACACACGAAGAGAGAAGTATACAGGTTCTATAAATGACTTTTGGCCATTTGACTACATGTTGGTTGACTATTGCTCCTGGTATTCCTGCTATGTCAGCTCTGGTGTCTTCATCTCTTCTGTCCCATTTTGCTACTATGGTTGAGAATTCATTCGAAGTGCTACTAGACTTAATTGTCTTTAGCAGTAAGTTCTACTTTTATTAGTCTTACATCTCTTGATGTTCCTTTCAATTCATCAAAAGAAAGCTGTATGACACTATTGGGAATGCCACTGATGGTGTTCCTGCTGGTGTATTTGCAGGTGAATCCACTGTTAGTGTTTTGAAGTCTGTGTATTAAGATAGTTATTCCATGGGTTAAGTTGTTGACTAGCACCTCTAGCAGTAGTCTGATGTAGACCGACAGTCTCTTTGGCCTCTTTTGCCGTAGTATCTTATTCTCTGATTGTAACTCATGGAGTTCGTTTATCGAGAAGTATACTCTGTAGTGTTGACCAACTAAGACCAACTAGAAATTCCTTCCTATTCCAACTTTATGAATCATGTTTGGTCCTTCTTTCTCTTTTTGTAAGCTGAATCATCTCAGCCAGTTTCTTGCTTGATTTAATAGCTTGACATCCAAGATGTCCTATATGCTAGTAGTTTCTTGTTGGACTACACACATCGATAGACTTTAATTCCAGACTACGTTTGGACCAAGTTTGCTGGTATCATTCAGGTACAGAATTTTTTTTTTGCTATTTGTACCTGAAGAAGACCAGCTGCAAAGGAACTTCAGAGAACAGTTCTTGTCACTTTCATTCATGTACCACTTCACACCAATTAACAACTCTTTCATATCTAATGCATGCATAAACACCATGGTTTTGAGTACACCATATATTAGTCTATTCTTTCTGTAACTTCAGTCATTTCTTTGAGATTCATGAAAAGTATCAGACTGGTTCTTGCGCCACTTCGCGTGCTAAGCCAAGTTATTACATTTCTGGCGTTCGGGAAAATTAAACCCCTTTCAACCCCTTAGTGGACGATTGGACAATAATACCAAGAAAAACTTCAGTTCTTTTTTACAGCCAACGGGATCTCGGACGCTGTTAAGCAACGTTCAATACTACTAACTTCTTTTGGCGATTCAACATACAAGTTACTGCGCAGCCTGGTTCCTGATGGCAAATTGGACGCTGAGGGAGTAACTTACGCTTCCTTAGTCGAGTTGTTACAGTCCCACTACACGAAGAAACAGTCCATCACTGTTCACAGATTCAACTTCAACTGTCGCTCTCGGAAAACAGACGAATCGATCGCCGAGTACGTCGCAGCATTGAGAGAGCTCGCTCTCAACTGCAAGTTTGAAAAGAAGGAACTCCTGGAAGAAATGATTCGTGACTGTTTCGTTTGTGGAGTCAATCATCGTGGCATTCAGCGCAAGCTCCTTTCTGAAGGCGACCTTACTTACAACGATGCCATTAAACTAGCCCAGACTATTGAAGTGTCTGAGCGTGATTATAAGAAACTCGGTGGAGGCTCTACGGGAGGCTCTGCGCCTGCCAAAATCTTAAATTACACTACGCCCTTCAAGAATTCGAAAGAATCGACAACTACTATTTCGTGTTACCGTTGTGGAGGACCGCATTTGGCCAACAAGTGCAAGCACACTGAAGTAATTTGCAACTACTGCAACAAGAAAGGCCATTTCGAAAGGGTGTGCAGGAAGAAGCTGTCACAGCAGCAACACTCAACACTAGCAAAGACGCAACGTCAAAAGAAACTTTCAAAATCTACCCACCACATAGAAGAAGATCCAGAAGAATTGGTGCCAGAAACTGAATATGACATGCTTACCTTACAGGATCAAAGCACCAAACCCTACACAGTGGAAGTAGAATTGAATGGCATTCCCGTGGCCATGGAGCGCACTTAATTTAATTTCAGCACCTTTGAGACAACCCAAATCTGATCCAAATACAGTAGCATACTTTTTCAATAGGAATGTGATTGGAGTATCCGGATTAACAACATGAATGTCCTTGAAATCAATGTTAATTTGAGCAAGCCAGTCCCTGCCCATCAAGTTAGGTCCATTCCCTTTTACTACATGCACTGCTACACGTGCATCTTGGGTTTTGTATCTGACCTGTAATTGAGTGACGCCCAAAACTTCAATGGACTGCCCAGTATAGATGCGAAGTTTTCTGGCTGAAGGCTGCAAAGAAGGAGGGGCAGATTTCTGCAGATCGCTAAACGTCGACTCGTTGATGGAGACTGCAGCACCAGTGTCCATCATAACGATGCAAGCCCAAATTTTACAAGCCTAGACCAGTGCCATTAGTTTACAAAGAAAAAGTTAGTGAAGAACTTGACAATTTACAAAAGCAAGGCATCATTTCACCTGTTCTATTTTCACCATGGGCAGCACCCATAGTTCCAGTAGCCCTAGCCCTAGCCCCCAACTATTAGATGGTTAAAGGATAATGTGTTTTAAACACAAGGGATGAGTTAGTTGGGGGCTAGGGCTAGGGCTAGGACTAGCCCTAGGTTTAATTCAACGCATGCTTCCACTAGCGAGGAATCGCGGGGTGCTTTCGCGGCTCGTGTAGTACCTACATTATAGTCTACCTGGTTGTAACACACAATGCTTTGACACACACCTACACAGACTTACCTTCGCAGTAGTATAGTGGACAATGTATTTTCAAGTAAATACTGTTGCGCACGGCTTATAACCATGACAAAGAGCGCATTGACTTACCACCGCCACTAACTCGAATAGAAATGAAAGTCCCTTAAGTTTCAAGTTTGAACTGCACCCGCAAAAGAATTCAAAACGGTAAACAATTCAATTTCTAGGGTGATGCGGGTACTAATCGATAAACCAGAGGATTCTGTTTAGTGCAATTTGGGACGAAGTCGACAACTGAACTAACACAAAAACGCGAGGGTCAAAGTACAAAATGACATACGTACGTCCATATACATATATCTAAATAAACTAGTGGTGTGCTTGAGCACAAATGGCGAGCGAGCCTGATAGTTAGGTAACATAAAACTAAGTATTGTTACTGTGTTAGAACTTTGCCTTATTTCGCCTAATCCACACCGCAATTGCTTTAGGAATCTCATATCCAGGTAGCAATGACGTGGGTGCTCAGTTTACCTGGTTTTTATACAAGAGTTAAAGGGGGGAGAAATGTTCTTGGCACGACTATTACCATCAGTTTTGTGTAGTTTGCGCATGATCAGTAGCTACTTAGCAGTTAGATTTGTCACTTGCTATCAGTATTGTTTTATCATGGAACCGGAACCAATGGCAGAACAAGTGAGTAGATTTATTTAGGAGAAGAATTGTATCAGTTGTGATATATTGTGTTAGAATGGAAGACAGAATGTAAATGAAGAAAAGACTGAGCCAGTGGCTCAGCAAATAAAAAAAGTTTTTAAAATTCTCATAATTTACTTCATTTTAATACAGAAAAAAAGAAGAAAAAGAAATAGGTAAGTCATTATGGTTTAACCTGTAGCTGTTATGATATGATGCACTTTTTTTGTAGACAGCAATACCAGAAGTCGAAATACGTAATAGTATTTAAATAACTTATCTATCTTAACCACTTATAAATATATATTTAAATAACTTATCTATCTTAACCACTTATAAATATATATTTAAATAACTTATCTATCTTAACCACTTATAAATATATATTTAAATAACTTATCTATCTTAACCACTTATAAATATATATTTTAACCACTTATAAACATACAATAATATATACTTTAAAATGTGTAATCTTTGTATTATCATGAAGAGTTATGTGATGGCTATCTAGCTAGCTCAAAACTCAGAAGTTTGTGGTTATGGGCATAGCACCCTCCATGGTTTTAAAAGTGGCCACACCTTGAATTGCCATTTGAATCAGTTAGAAAATGGACTCAATAAGTACACAAGACGTAACTGTGTAGGTAAAAAATCAGATAGGTCAGAGATTAAAACCTAACCTGTCAATAAAAGTAAAGATTTTTCATTAGCTAAGCAGTCTTTGTAACACACAGCACCTTCACATACACTTGTTCACTTGATATACCAACACAAGACTTACTTTCTTCAGTGATTTGGCTATTGGACAATGAATTTTCAGGTCAGAACAATACTGTTGAGTAGGGTTAACTATGACAAATAGAGAATTAACCAAGATAACTCACACCAGCCAGAAAATTAATTAGTATCTTCTCCTATGTAAGACTTAAGATTAGGCTAGAAATCAGACACAACTTAACGGGTAAAATGGAGTGGACAATGAATTTTCCAGTAAATGCTGTTGAGTAGGGCTTATAACTGTGACAAATAGCGACTAACTTGAATAGAAATGAAACTCCCATACGTTTTAGAGTTTTAACTGCACCCGCAAAACAATTCAAAGAGGTAAACAATTCAATTTCTAAGGTGATACGGGTAATGGTCGCTAAACCGGAGGATTCTGTTTAGTGAAGTTTGGGACGGGGTCGAACGCGGAGCAAACACAAAAATACGGAGGTAAAAGTACAAAATGACATACGTACGTCCATATAGGTAAGTCTTGTGTAGTTGTATGTCCAGTTGTGTCAAAGCATTGTGTTTTACAGTCACTATTTAGCTAAAGAATATGAGCCATCCCTCAGTTCTTATCAAAGAATTCTTCTGATTGGTCACCCTAGCCCTAGCCCTAGCCCTCGTGCGGCGCTATAATTGGTCACATGATTTGATTAACCAATGAAATGAGTTCTTTGATAAGAACTGCAGGACTGTAGAAGAATATCACAAAGAAAACGTTTAAATAGCGTGTATTGTTTGTTGTTTTCCTTCAATTCAAGCAGTTGCAGCGAGTTTTTACTATGGTACTGAAATCCCTTTACAGTGTATGCGTAATTTAAAAACTCGACCTTATTTTCAGTAGCTTCAGTGTTAGAAGTCAAAATCATTCATATAAAAATAGTATAGTCTTTAGGCTCGCTCGCCATTTGTGCTCAAGCACATCACTAGTTAGCTACTAGTGGTGCGCTCGAATAGCGCAAATGCATGGCGAGCGAGCAGACTCTTTTTACAGAAAAATAGGACAGAAATTACATCTAACTGTAGTGCACAGTGTAACCCTTTCCACTCTCAGTTAGCATCAGAGAATCTAAAGTCTCTGATCCCAGACTAAACTAACAGAATTACCTGAATAAACTTCGAAAGCAGTGGCAAAGAAGCGCAGCTTGACAAAGACTTCACAATTGTTTCAAGAAGAGAGTAGCTGTAAACTTTTTGGTTGAAACTAAGTTGCGTAAGGCAGTGCAGCAGGATTCTCCGCGCTCGTTAATTGAAAAATACTGGAACTGTGAACCCTTTACCTAACTTACGTAACTAGTGATGTGCTTGAGGGCGAGCGAGCCTAAAGACTATACTATTTTTATATGAATGATTTTGACTTCTAACACTGAAGCTACTGAAAATAAGGTCCAGTTTTTTAAATTTCGCATACACGGTAAAGGGATTTCAGTGCCATAGTAACAACTCTATGCAACTGCTTGAATTGAAGGGAAAAAAAAACAACAACAAAACAATACACGTTATTTAAAAGTTTCCTTTGTGATGTTCTTTAGCTAAGTAGTGGTTGTAACACACAATGCTTTGACACAACTGGACATGCACCTACACAGACTTAACTTAGCGGTAGTCTAGTGGACAATGTATTTTCAAGTAAATACTGTTGCGCACGGCTTATAACCATGACAAAGAGAGCATTGACTTACCACCGCCAATAACTCGAATAGAAATGGAAGTCCCTTAAGTTTTCAAGTTTGAACTGCACCCGCAAAAGAATTCAAAAAGGTAAACAATTCAATTTCTAGGGTGATACGGGTACTGATCGATAAACAGAGGATTCTGTTTAGTGAAGTTTGGGACGGGGTCGACAACCGAACTAACACAAAAACCCGAGGGTCAAAGTACAAAAATGCCTTACGTACGTCCATACATATATACAAATAAACTAGTGGTGTGCTTGAGCACAAATGGCGAGCGAGCCTAAAGACTATACTATTTTTATATGAATGATTTGACTTCTAACACTGAAGCTACTGAAAATAAGGTCCAGTTTTTTTTACTGATTTAGCATACAGGGTAAAGGGATTTCAGTGCCATAGTAACAACTCTCTGCAACTGCTTGGAAGGAAAACAACAACAACAAAACAATACACGTTATTTAAAAGTTTTCTTTGTGATATTCTTTAGCTAAGTAGTGGTAGTCTATGTATTTTCAAGTAAATACTGTTGCGCAAGGCTTATAGCCATGACAAAGAGCGCATTGACTTACCATCGCCACTAAGGATTCTCAGAGCTCGTTAATTGAAAAATACTGGAACTGTGAACGCTTTACCTAACTTACGTAATTAAAAGCGCGGGCGAAAACAGAGGTCTCACGTACCCCATAAACAGATAAATAAATAACTAGTGGTGTGCTTGAGCACAAATGGCGAGCGAGCCTGATAGTTAGGTAACATAAAGTGTTACTATTTTTAGCTTACTTCATGCAAACTATAATAACAGTTATGAAATTTTATTTCAGCAAACAAATACAAAATCACTCACTTACCTGATTAGTGGTAACTTTTGTAGTATCAAACATCAACCATTCTGATAATCTCAATCACCAGTAACTCTTGAACAAGCTCTCAGCTACGATAAAAAATAAACCAGTGTTATTATTTGTAATTTTAGCCAACATATATGGAATTACTACTTACCTCATTCTTGAGTATTGAAAACTTCTGTAGTATCAAATTGAAGTTACTTTGACCATCTGAATTACCTTGAATTCTTGACAAGCTCTCACCTACAAAAACAAAAGACAATCAATTTTAGCACACAAATACAAAATTACTTTCATACCTCATTTTCTTGAGCAGTGGTAACTTTTGTAGTACCAAATTTGAGTCATTCTGACTATTTGAATTTACCAGTCACTGTTGACAACAAGCTGTTAGCTATAAAAGAAAGGCCAGAGTTATTTTGCATATTTAGCTAACAATAATATGGAATTACGTACTTACCTCAGCATCCCTGGAGTAGTAGTAGCTTCCTTAGCATTAATACTTTATGTGCTTACATACGCTTTTCAGAAGTAGTGATAGCTCTCTTAGTACTGACTACAGGTGGCTCTTGACAACTAGTAACAAGCCGCACTAGCCGGAAAAAAGGCGAAGTTTGAATTTAAATCTGGTAAAGGATCTTCAATGTCATAGTAACCGATCGAATCAACTTTTTGTTTCTTGAAAAGCAAGGGTTTTCGCAGGAATTTTCTCACACTTTGGAGCTTAGGCTTCAGAATAAACTGGGGTCAAGCCTAAAAAGCCGTGTTTTTTTGAAGAAAAAACGTTCCACGCGCGCGCGTTTAAAGGGCATACGTACAATCCATACATACATACATATACATTACATACTAGTGATGTGCTTGAGCACAAATGGCGAGCGAGCCTAAAAACTATACTATTTTTATATGAATGATTTAACACTGAAGAAGGTCCAGTTTTAAAATTTCAAGGTAAAGGGATTTCAGTGCCATAGTAACAACTCTCTGCAGCTGCTTGAATTGAAGGAAAAAAACAACAACAAAATAATACACGTTATTTATAAGTTTTCTTTGCTAAGTAGTGGTTGTAACACAATGCTTTGACACAACTGGACATGCACCTACACAGACTTACCTTCGCAGTAGTATAGTGGACAATGTATTTTCAAGTAAATACTGTTGTGCATGGCTTATAATCATGACAAAGAGCGCATTGACTTACCACCGCCACTAACTCGAATAGAAATGGAAGTCCCTTAAGTTTTCAAGTTGTAACTGCACCCGCAAAAGAATTCAAAACGGTGAATAATTCAATTTCTAAGGTGATACGGGTACTGATCGATAAACCAGAGGATTCTGTTTAGTGCAATTTGGGACGGGGTTGACCACATAACTAACACAAAAACACGAGGGTCAAAGTACAAAATGACATACGTACGTCCAAACATATATACAAACAAACATCCCTGATTTTTTCATTTTTACCCCTGTAAGTGTCTCGCTCGCTACGCTCGCTCGCCAATAACATATACCCGATTTTGCTTTATCCACCCCTAATACTGTCTCGCTCGCCAACTAATGGTGCGCTCGAATAGCGCAAATGCATGGCGAGCGAGCAGACTCTTTTTACAGAAAAATAGGACAGAAAATTACATCTAACTGTAGTGCACAGTGTAACCCTTTCCATTCTCAGTTAGCATCAGAGAATCTAAAGTCTCTGATCCCAGACTAAACTAACAGAATTACCTGAATAAACTTCGAAAGCAGTGGCAAAGAAGCGCAGCTTGACAAAGATTTCACAATTGTTTCAAGAAGAGAGTAGCTGTAAACTTTTTGGTTGAAACAAAGTTGCGTAAGGCAGTGCAGCAGGATTCTCCGCGCTCGTTAATTTGAAAAATACTGGAACTGTGAACGCTTTACCTAACTTGAACCGGCGGGCGAAAACAGAAGTCTCACTACCCCATAAACAGATAAATAAGTTTTAGAACCCGTTGCTATATTGTTACTAGGTGTACTAACTTGGTAAGTGTGCACTATTTTTTGCCTTTAGGTATATAAACTGTGCATACTAACCACCCTTGGGGTATTGCTATTTTTGAGTTTTAGTTTAATAGAATAGGCTAAAGCTGTGTGAGGCCTGGATATGATATGTGAGGGTCTACTACCCTCTCATATCCGACCTATAGGGACCACCCTAGTTCACAACTCTCCTGCTGACGCTCACAGTAGCTAGCTGCTTAACTGTTTACCACAGAGCAGAGCAGCCCAGGGTAGAGTTAGATCTGGAGATAACAGCTGTCAGCTACAATGCTAAAGTAAACCTGCCAGGTGTGCTTCAATTGAATTTTAATTGATTTTTAATTTTGGGCCGGAAATTCGCTTGACCATATTTGTGTGAAAATGCTGATAAACCAAGTTGCTAGTGGAAACTGGGCCGCTTTGGGTAAAAGGGTTCTAAAATAGTTATAAACCAAAATTGAGGTTTGTATGCGATTTATAAACTCAGAGACACGAGGGCGCAGCCCGAGTGGCGAGGATTTATAAATCGGAAATACAAACCTAATGATTATAACTATTTTATAGCCCAAACATAAACAACGAGCAAAGTATAGCGTTAGCTATCTTAGTAATTGTATTAAAGTACCCAAACTCTTCATTATTCCATTTTGCTTTGATCTGCCTTCTACCATAATTATGGTTGCTAAGAACTATATCAGACTTTTCCCCGCTAATACATATATTATATTATTCATTTGATACAGGAGAATATCACGAGTCTGTTGGCTTAGTATTTACGCGAGTGCCGCAGGCACGAGCGTAAATACGGCCAATCAGACGAGTGATATTCTCGGGTATCCAATGGATAATAAATTTATTAGGTACTGCTCATGGCAATACCTTGGTAACAAGAAATTTACCTAGGGGGACGTAATAACCCAACGTAATAACTATGAACACAGGTGATATGGAAAAATATTGCCCTAAGCCACATCCTGTTTAGTTTAATGCATTTTCTATGTGGCAACAGTTATCAGGCTCTGTTCAGTACCTAATAAATTTTCTTACGAGCATACCAGACTATATCAGATTTATAGTTCTTAACAACAAGCGCGGTCGCTCGGGAAACGGGCTATAAATATAGCGAAATCTCGATTGCGTTACCCCTGAGAGTAAGTGTCTCGCTCGCTTCGCTCGCTCGCCAATAAAAGCTAGCTGCGCGCGCAACTAGCTGGATATCTTGGTTCGCTGTAGCCCGAGCTGTAGACTTGCGCTCGCTGTATAGGCTATAATATTGATTACTGTCTGGTGAAAATTAGCGTAGTTTGTAAAGAATGTACAACAATGCACTGGACACATAAACAGGGCTACCCCAATATTCTCAGCCAACCAAGGTGCATTGATTGCCCCCACTCACTTTCTCCGCTGAGCGGTATGGTAAAGGGTCTATGCCATTAAGCTGAAGTTACAGAATTTACTCAAAAATATTAATGTAAATTACTCTCAATGATTAAAAACAGAATACAATTTTTGCCTTGTAACTTGGTATTTAGCTAGAGAGGGAAACTGCCCAAATTACTTATAGAATTAACCCCAAAATTGATTGCTTGTTCAATCCAAAAAATCACTGTTTAGTAAAAAAGTTATTTCAAGTGGTTTAATTAATTGACAAATGTTTAATTCATTACTAATGGTTTGTAATATGGCTAAATTAGTATCCACAGTTGTCTATAATTACTTTTGTGTGACTAAAGCAAGTGGATATTACTGCACCTACTGTAACCAGTCAGTCACTTTAGCTATAGTAATAAATATATAGTCAATCCTGAGTATCAATGTTTATGGTATCTTCATCAGGTGGTATGTGACAATCATGGCTGACGCTTGTATTACAGGATTCAGAGCAGCAAGTCTCTGGCTCGACTGGTGAGCTGAGAGAGGTATTCTAAAGGAAGTTCGTAATAACAATTAATGCCGCTTCAGACAATTTTGTTTATAGACTAAAAAAGAAGAATTGCTAAGCAAAAGCTCCAACCTTGGTACTGGACAAAGAACTGAA
>WLWD01000827.1_pt1 | contig 12699 bp, 8 predicted proteins | sample 6712731 | NCBI WGS metagenome assembly WLWD01 (sample SAMN12718690, study PRJNA576275) | sponge metagenome | isolation source: marine sponge | host: Mycale hentscheli | place: New Zealand: South Island, Marlborough, Capsize Point | collected 2014-11-01
GTATGGAAAGAATCCTACAAAGGCTTATAAACCTACCATTGTCATTAATACTATCTCTTCTCATTCTGTAAAGGGGCGTGACAGTACTTTTAAAGTGCTGTTATCTATAGTAATTTCCACATTGAATTGAGTAAAGAAAGCCTCAAAATCACTGCCACAAAACCTGACTACAAGCTCAACAGCAATAGTATGATAACTAGAAAGTAAGCTGGTTCAATGATGATAGTTGAATATTAGCCTCTGTTGTTGCCGGGTCTTTTCCTGCCAGTAAACTCAGGCTCCCTAGTATGTTCCTACTTGCCATGACTATAGCAGTTGCCATGACTATAGGGTGATACTTTGAAGACTTCTCCTCAGCTCATCAGGAGTGGATTGTCAGACAAGAGAGGTGATAGATCAATATACACTGCCAATAAGATGCTATCAGACAAGCGAGGTGATGGATCATTGTGCACTGTCAACAAGATGCTATCAGACAAGAGAGGTGATGGATCATTGTGCACTGCCAACAAGATGCTATCAGACAAGAGAGGTTATGAATCCACTGCCTGAAACATTGTGCACTGTCAACAAGATGCTACCAGACATGAGAGGTGATGGATCATTGTGCGCTGCCAACAAGATGCTACCAGACAAGAGAGGTGATGGATCATTGTGCGCTGCCAACAAGATGCTACCAGACAAGAGAGGTGATGGATCATTGTGCGCTGCCAACAAGATGCTACAAGACAAGAGAGGTGATGGATCATTGTGCACTGCCAACAAGATGCTACCAGACATGAGAGGTGATGGATCATTGTGCGTTGCCAACAAGATGCTACCAGACAAGAGAGGTGATGGATCATTGTGCACTGCCAACAAAATGCTACCAGACAAGAGAGATGATGGATCATTGTGCACTGCCAACAAGATGCTATCAGACAAGAGAGGCTATGGATTGCCAACAAGATACTGTCAGACAAGAGGGGGGGTGAACATTTTGCTGGAGTAGTTGTATGGTCGAGTTGGTGCAGTAGACAGATATTCAAACAAGCCATACTTGCTAAGCCTAGCTTTGAAACAGTGGCTGACTATCGATTTGTGATATAGGAGGGCCATTCACAGTAATTGGCTAGCGGTAATCGACTGCCGCAAAGCAATTGTATGGCCATGTCTCCTGACATTTTGTACGAGTAGTGGTTCAATAAAGTACCATTAAGTGCTATACAATAATACAGGGTAGTGGTTGGTAAAGGGTCTGGCTACACCAGACTACAAGCGACCATGCATATATTGGTAACTAATATCAAACTACTTTCACGTAATGTTTTTGTTATTATATAACACTATGTTAAGCATTAATCTTTAATGAAAATTTATATAAAAGTAACAATAAAAATTAATTAACAATGTGTAAATTTGAAATATGGGATATGATAAACAAAATATGTAAAGTGCAATACAATGAGTGTTTTCAATTGTATGTCCATGTGGCTTTGTCAGACTTCATTCCACAATTCTATTACACAAACAATACAATAATTCAAATAATACAATAATAACAATACACTTACTGGAGCTGTCGCTGTATTTTATCTGCTAAATGATTACATTCTCCTGTTTGGAACAATACAGTAACAAACTCCTTGAGAGCTGAGGGTCTCGATGAAAAGACTCTACGAATGTTGTCCAATAGAGTCCTTGCTCTGTCTTCATCAATCAGATCTTTACGCTCACGAAATTGGTCATAGGTATACTGTGATATGAGTCCAACACTGTAGCAGTGATCAGCTACTGTCATAACACAAGGCTTCACTGAGTGCACCAAGTCAGGATACACACTCAGAAATATACTCAAGTTATTGCCACCTATTAATAAAACATTTATAATGAAACCAAATAAAAACAATAACTTGACTTACTTTTAGAGACCTCTACCACAGGATCTTTCTTCTCATATTTCTAAACAAAATAAAATAATTGTTAGTTATTGCAAGTTAGAATATTTAGTCTACTTCTACATACCTGTCCATACCAAATGAGGTGTCTATTCTGAAGTGCAATTCCTTGGGAATTGTTGACACATGTCATGGCTGAAGGAAAAGACTCGACTTCATGAACTATCCCAAGATGATTCCCTCCTTCATGTGAGCGACAGTCAAAGGCAAACTGGTAGTCCATGGAGCTGTTGTAGTTCATTCTGGAACTAGCTTTCTTTAGAGTGTCTTCTATTTCTTGTTTTAGAGCAGCACATTCATGGTGAATGGAGTCTTGGAAAGTAGGATCAGGAACTACGACTTCAAAATATTTACATCGAGATATAAATGTTACACCAATTTGTTTAGATCCGTACATAAAGTGCACCATGTTTTTCTTGACTCCTTCTCCAATGAAAGTGAAGGACTTGTTGGATACGAGACATGCCATTGCAGCAGGAAAGAGTCCCATAGGAGTAAACCCACTACTGAAGTATACCAAGAGAGGCTCCACGAAACTTGAGCTACAAGATTCTATGTGGAATTGGTCAAGTTCCTTTGCACTAGTGTTTTCTAACACGCAAGGCATGATGTATTCTTTCTCCTTTTCTAAAACTGAGTTAGTATCAGAAAATTCAACTGACGCAATCTCAGCTATCAAGTGAAGATATGCAAGTAAAGCTACCAGTTGCTCTGGTGGAATCAGATCTCCTGAAATGTCAGCTGTAGCTGTCCTCAAATGTGTCATAGAAAATCGACCTGTCTTCCTGAATCTCTCGGATGTGGCCTGACCTACGCTATCAAAGCTCATGGCTTTAAGAATGACACCAGTGATACTGTCATACACTACCTGGATGTCAATGATGACTAGGTCCTCCAAACCAGGCACACTGGGGAAGTACATCAGAACACCGGCATGGTGGTGAAGAAACCACAGAGCTGCTTTGGTCTCGTAGGGTGTCATATTGAAGGCATGGGACAAGGCCAAGCAGGTCTCCAGGCTGGCTGTCCTCACTTCTCTCATGCGAAGACACAAGCTGAACAGAAGCCACACAACTGGAATTTTCAGCTTATTAAAGTGTTTCTCCATGGCATTTTCCAGTAGCTGATGCAAGTGATCGATCTCTTCTACTCCGCCTCCCATGTTGTCTAAAGAAACAACTAGCTTGTCTTTTGAGCAGAACTGAACTATGCCTTTTTTGTAGGAGTCAGTCTCTCGAATCACTTTTTGAAGCTGTGAGTCGACTGTAGCGATGACTTCCTCAGAAACCTTGTCTTTGTGAGTACCCACGATATACACTACTGACTTGGAGGACTCCAGTATCTCACCAATGGCTGAGTTGTCTGGTCCTGGTAGAGGTTGAAGATGGGTGGAGGAACTGAAGCAAGATATACTGGCCAGAGTACGCAAAAGCATCTCTTGCAGAGTAAACTCAGATTTCTCTGGTGCAGTTGTCTCTCCTGAAGCTCTCTGATAAAAGACCCGATACTCCTCATCTAGTTGGAACTTGTAGCTAAAGAACAGCAAGTAGAGGGCAGGTCCTATGGTGAGTGCTGGTAGCATGTCCATCAGCTCAGGCTGGCCTCCGGTGTCCTCCATTCTCAAAAAAGCTTTAAAAGAATGTTTCACATTTTCTGCAAAGTGTGGTTGTTTGGACACTGTCTCAAATATGGCAGCTATTTCAGAATAATCTGGTGATGATACTGCCTGATCAGCTGGTTGGTCATGTGCTGTTGAGAGTGGAGTGATTCCCTTACGTCTGGGTTGCTTATTTCTAGTAAAAGATTGCAATCTTGCCATCATTTTCTGTAATAATGAAGGTTGGGGTGGCTCTTCCACAGAGTGAGACTGCCCTGTACTACTAGCCTGACTGACCTCTGCCCTGGTGTCACTACCTCTATGGGAATCAGCTGTAGCCTCAGAAGTGGATTCAATCTGAAAACTATCTTTGAGAGTGTGAAAGAGTAGAGAAGCTTCCTCAATGAGATTCTTTACAATGGTCCACTTTGTGGTTCTTTCTGCTGTTTGGATCAGACTTGCCTTGGACTAGCATATTGGAGCAACACTGCACTGTGCCTGTGCTGCCATGAATCTGCTCCTCTTCTTTTGCTGACAGAAGATCTATGATCTCTTTTTGAATTCTCCTGAGAGTTGTACTCTTGCCTTGTCTTGGAGGACCAAGGGACATAAACTTTAAAGACAGAAGCTCCAACACTTCTTTGGAAACAATGTAGTGTTTGTATGCATCTTCATACTTGAAAGCTATTGAACATAAATAAAATATGAATTATAAAATATTGCAAATAAAACACTAATTACATGTACGTACATGTATTAAGGTCCCATTGGTTATACTATACAAGTAACCCACACACTGCACCAGTACCATTAGCTGGCTCCAGCAATACAAAGTGTGGGCAGCTGGTTTTATAGCCTGGAGCTAAGCCAGTAGAAGCAGCTGCCAGTAGAAGCAGCTGCATTCCAGCACTTGCAATTTTGGCAAAGACAATCAATTACCTTACTTATTATAATTTCATAATTAATACAATAAATATTTAGTTTTAACATAATTAACACAATAATAAATAATAATATTCTAGTTATACTATAGTACAAGTTTTAATACCTAACTTTAGTTTCCCATACAATCTATAAATGGGACATTCTAAAGAGAAGCCAATATCACTGAACACAAGATGGCTGTCTAGAGATGCTGCTATTTACTTACACTAACCTGAGAGAGTTTCTTTGTATACTCCATTGCTATTAGCAACCAGCAACTGTCCAGTAGACAAGACTGCAGTAGCTATCCATCCACTAACATGTTCTGGTCTATCTCCCTCACTAGTAGTCTCAATCCACTCCTCTGTCTTGTTGGAGTAACTTCTAATGGTAGAATATCTATCGATGCCGATCAGATTCGATACATAGGAGACGATAGCTAAGATGGCAGTAAGTGTGGTTACTGTCCTCCATATTGTTTGTCTTCTTGTCCTGCCATTACTAGCAGATGCTATAAGAGACTCTAGACTACAAATAAATAGAATCTCTCCCTTGTCATATCCTCCTGTGAAGTAGAAGTTGCCTTCATGGAATGTTGATCGCATGTTCCAGCATGAAGAAGGAAGTGAGTCTGCAGTCGTCCAATGGTCGTTGAGTAGAACTTCCACTACGTCCAAGTCCTCGTCATGTGAGCCCAACCCACCAGCCACGACCAGGACCTCCGGTGATCCTCCACTAACTGATGATGCATAGTAGCGAGGAGTAGGCATGGCACGTAGCGATGGCTTCCAGTCTAGACCAGTAGTACTAGTCAACAGAGAGTTGGTGGGTTCCCAAGTGGAGGGATGATATCCACCAACCAATACAAACTTAGACTGGTAGGTAGTTAGGGACGAGTATTTATATGGTGCAAGAGAAGTAGTCCATGAGTGAAGGTCAGTAGAGATGTGAAGTGTGCGATAATTAGAATGCATAACTAGCAGTTTATCATGTAGTACTGCACATTGTGTAGGCTGGACATTCTCACTCCATGTATGGCAGTGCTCCCAGTGAAGTGAGACTGGAGGATGGAGATCTCTCTAAATACAAACAAATAAATATATAATTAAAGTGATAAATAAACAAACACACAAACAAACAGCACTAAGTGCTATTTAAATGAGACTTTAACATGCAAACACACAAACAAACTTATATAAGAACACAAATATCTTATAAACAAACACACAAACAAATTTATTCCTATATCACCAATGATAGCAACAGCAACTCTATGACATGCTAACACACAAACATACAATTTCTCACACAATGATTAAATACAATACAATATTCTAATAAATGAAATAGTAAAAAAACAATGCTGAGAAATTAAAAAATAAACAAACACACAAACATACAACTGGTACAATGCGTAAATATGTGCACACAAACACACAATAACTACACGATATTCCAAACACATAATAAGAGAATGTGTTGTTTCTTCCTGTGCTACAATAATGTACAGTAGGCACCAGAAAAAATAGGTTTTCAATTTTGTTAAGTAGAATAATTTTTTATTTTTGCACAGGAGCTATAGTAGTAGAAAGAGTGTGTTTGTGTGTGCATGTGAGTAGAAAAAGAGTGTGTTTGTGTGTGTGAGTAGAAAAGAGAGTGTTTGTGTGTGAGTAGAAAAGAGAGTGTTTGTGTGTGAGTAGAAAAAGAGTGTTTGTGTGTGGGTAGATTTTTTTTTTTTGCACAGAAGGAGCTATAGTAGAAAAAACAAACAAAACGATATGGTAGTTGATAAAATATAGTTTTTCGGTTCGACGATGTTAATATTTTAATCTTCACTGTTTACCACATGCATCACTTCCAGGAATGAAAAAAAAAAGATGCTATTTGAAATATTGGGGCCATCAGTGGCTTAGATATTCTTACTTCTAGAGACCCAACTGTAGCTGGTAGAAAGACTAAGAAGTAGGGACCTGACAGAACAGCAAGTTCAGCAAAAATACAGTCAGTCTGCTTAATTGAAGCGAGTCAGTTTTTTTTATTGTGCAAGCTGTTTAGCATGATCCCTATAGCATTTAGAAGGTAGTACAAGACCTTAGCTTACAGATATAGCTGTGGAAGAGTTCTAGCTTTTAGTAGTAAATCAACAGAAACGAAAACTGGACTGTTAAAATTTTCATGTAGTGGTACTAGCTGTTTAGTCAAAATGCAATGAAAATTTAAAAAAAAAAAGCTTTTTTCTTTTCGAAACATACCTGCTGTTGTTTATAAAATTTCTAACACAAACATACACATTAAAAAATTACAAAAAAACATAATCGTAATAAAAGTGCACAAAAATACAAATACCTCCCAAATACAAATTCAATACACATTGTAAGAAAGTTTAAATAAAACGATAACAAGCACAACAACAGCAACAACAACAACAAAACCCCCCCCCTCCCAAAAAAAAAAACAACTAAGCAGATAAATAACATTACAACAAATATATATTGAGCTTATGTGTTATTAACACACAACTTACCGTATTTCTGGAACAAACTAGACTTCAAATGGAACAAACTATTATAGACTTCAAATGACTAGTTAGAGTAGTTTAGTAAAATAGTCACAAACTATAGCAAATAGAGAGGGATAGTCTTGTCTAACTATCCTCAAAAACACACTAGCAACTAAAAAAAGAGAGGGAAAGTCATGTCTGAGCATGCTCATAAAAAGAACCTGGTGTTTATTATCAAGAGCATGCTCAGGAACATGGCTTTTACCCTCTCTTTTTTCCAGTTGCCAGTGCATTTGTTGTGAGCATGCTCAGACATTAGTTTCCCTCTCTATTTGTTAGTGTTTTTATGATCATGCTCAGACATAAATTCCCCTCTATTTTTCCAGTTGCTGATGCCTAGTTTTATCGAATGCTCAGACTTTAATTCATCTCTTTCTTTTATTTCAGTTTTTGAAAAAATTATGCTTGAAATTATGCTAAGCACTTGGCATGTGTGTAGGTAGCAGTGTTTTCCCTTCTTTCAAACCTTTTGTAAAAGTTATCTATACAAACAGTGGGCCAGTGAAAAAGACTGGATCTAATAAACAAACAATGGATCTAGTAACTAGGTAAGTCAAACACTCGATCTATTAATCAGCTAGGGACTAGCTACGTGCTCACCTCATCCTCAGTAGGAACTCGCGGCTGGCTTTCCGCCATAACTGGCTTACAGACTAGATTCTACTGTTGTCCAAAATTGGGCGTTCCCACATTCTCTGTTTATCTCTGACCCACCACACCCAAAATGCAGACTGTGTAAAGTAGATTCATAAGATATTGCGCTATTGGAAGAAGCACGCGAATAGAATTAATATAACGACCTTTTGTGCAGAAAGGCTGACCTTCACCTTTGACCTCAATCGCTATCACTGGAGGCGCACTTGACCTGCTCTCACTGCTGAAGTGATGGCGCAGTAAGTGTTCTCCAGTGTGTGTTGGTAGTAGAGAAGTATTGGTTCCAATAGGTCTACATTGCTAGATGATAATGCAGCATCACCAACTGGAGTGCTATTTCTGACACTAGGCTAGCTCCTTGTAATAACCTGACAACAGTGTGTATGTTTGTGTGTTAAATATACATGTACAGTGGAACATCAATTATCTGTACATCAATCATTCAAATCATCCATTAACTGGAACAGAACAAAGATTGCATGCATATTTAAAATTGCAAGCGGCTGAAAAAGGGAGGAGCTACAGAAAAAAGCAAGGGTAAGTTAATTAGCTATCTGGAGATAAAAAGAGTGTGTTTGTGTGTGTGTGAATAGAAAAAAGAGTGTGTTTGTGTGTGTGTGAATAGAAAAAAAGAGTGTGTTTGTGTGTGTGTGAATAGAAGAAAGAGCATGTTTGTGCGTGTGAGTAGAAAAGAGTGTGTTTGTGTTGAATATGAAAAAGAGTGTGTTTGTGTGTGCGTGTGAGTAGAAAAGAGCGTTTTGTTGCGTGTGATAGAAAAGAGTGTGTTTGTATGTGTGAATAGGAAAAAGAATGTGTTTGTGTGTGCGTGTGAGTAGAAAAAGAGTGCGTTTGTGTGTGCATGTGAGTAGAAAAAGAGCGTTTTTGTGTGTGAGTAGAAAAAAGAGTGTGTTTGTGTGTGTGAGTAGAAAAAGAGTGTGTTTGTGTGTGAATAGGAAAAAGAGTGTGTTTGTGTGTGTGAGTAGAAAAAGAGTGTGTTTGTGTGTGTGTGAGTAGAAAAAGAGTGTGTTTGTGTGTGAGTAGAAAAAGAGTATGTTTGTGTGTGCATGTGAGTAGAAAAAAGAGTGTTTGTGTGTGCAAGTGAGTAGAAAAAGAGTGTGTGTGTGAATAGAAAAAGAGCGTGTTTGTGTGCGTGAGTAGAAAAAGAGCGTGTTTGTGTGTGTGAGTAGAAAAAGAGTGTGTGTAAATAGAAAAAGAGCATGTTTGTGTGAATAGAAAAAGAGTGTGTTTGTGTGCGCTTGTGAGTAGACAAAGAGCGTGTTTGTGTGTGTGAGTAGAAAAAGAGTGTGTTTGTGTGTGTGAGTAGAAAAAGAGCGTGTTTGTGTGAATAGAAAAAGAGTGTGTTTGTGTGTGAGTAGAAAAAGAGCGTGTTTGTGTGCGTGAGTAGAAAAAAGAGTGTGTTTGTGTGCGTGAGTAGAAAAAGAGCGTGTTTGTGTGAATAGAAAAAGAGTGAGTAGAAAAGAGTGTGTTTGTGTGTGTGAGTAGAAAAAGAGTGTGTTTGTGTGCGTGAGTAGAAAAAGAGCGTGTTTGTGTGTGTGAGTAGAAAAAGAGTGTGTGTGTGTGTGAATAGAATAGAGAGCGTGTTTGTGTGTGTGAGAGAAAAGAGTGTGTTTGTGTGCGTGAGTAGAAAAGAGTGTGTTTGTGTGTGTGAGAGAAAAGAGTGTGTTTGTGTGCGTGAGTAGAAAAAGAGTGTGTTTGTGTGTGTGAATAGAAAAAGAGTGTGTGTGTGTGTGTGAATAGAAAAAGAGTGTGTTTGTGTGTGTGAGAGAAAAAGAGCGTGTTTGTGTGCGTGAGTAGAAAAATAGCGTGTTTGTGTGTGTGTGTGTGTATAGAAAAAGAGTGTTTGTGTGTGTGAGTGGAAAAATAGCGTGTTTGTGTGTGTGTGTGTATAGAAAAAGAGTGTGTTTGTGTGCGTGAGTAGATAAAAGAGTGTTTGTGTTTGTGTGTGAGTAGAAAAAAGAGTGTATTTGTGTGTGAGTGTTCGAGTAGAAAAAAGAGTGTGTTTGTGCTTGTGAGTAGAAAAAAGAGTGTGTTTATGTGTGTGAGTAGAAAAAGAGTGTGTTTGTGTGTGTGCGTGTGAGTAGAAAAAAGAGTGTGTGTGTGTGAGTAGAAAAAAAGTGTGTTTGTGTGTGTGCGTGTGAGTAGAAAAAGAGTGTGTTTGTGTGTGTGCGTGTGAGTAGAAAAAAGAGTGTGTGTGTGTGTGTTTGAGTAGAAAAAGAGTGTGTTTGTGTGTGTGTGTGTGAGTAGAAAAAAGAGTGTGTATGTGTGTGAGTAGAAAAAGAGTGTGTGAGTAGAAAAAGAGTGTGTTTGTGTGTGTGCGTGTGAGTAGAAAAGAGCGTGTTTGTGTGTGAGTAGAAAAAAGAGTGTGTTTGTGTGTGAGTGTCAATAGAAAATGATCGTGTTTGTGTATGCGTGTGAGTAGAAAAAGAGCGTTTTGTGTGTGTGAGTAGAAAAAGAGTGTGTGTGTGAGTAGAAAAAGAGTGTGTTTGTGTGTGTGAGTAGAAAAAAGAGTATGTTCATGTGTGTGAGTAGAAAAGAGTGTGTTTGTGTGTGAGTAGAAAAAAGAGTGTGTGTGTGTTTGAGTAGAAAAAGAGTGTGTTTGCGTGTTTGTGTGCGAGTAGAAAAAGAGTGTGTCTGTGTGTGAGTAGAACAAAGAGTGTGTTTGTGTGTGAGTGTTCGAGTAGAAAAAAGAGTGTGTTTGTGCTTGTGAGTAGAAAAAGAGTGTGTTTGTGTTTGTGAGTAGAAAAAGAGTGTGTTTATGAGTGAGTAGAAAAAAGAGTGTGTTTGTGTGTGAGTGTTCGAGTAGAAAAAAGAGTGTGTGTGCGTGTGAGTAGAAAAGAGCGTGTGTGTGTGTGTGTGAATAGAAAAAGAGTGTGTTTATGTGTGTGAGTAGAAAAAGAGTGTGTTTGTGTGTGTGAGTAGAAAAAAGAGTGTGTTTGTGTGTGTGAGTAGAAAAAGAGTGTGTTTGTGTTTGTGTGAGTAGAAAAAGAGTGTGTTTGTGTTTGTGTGAGTAGAAAAAGAGTGTGTTTGTGTGTGCGTGTGAGTAGAAAAAGTTTTTGTATGTGTGAGTAGAAAAAAGAGTGTGTTTGTGTGTGCGTGTGAGTAGAAAAAGCGTGTGTTTGTGTTTGTGTGAGTAGAAAAAGAGCGTGTTTGTGTGTGTGTGTGAGTGGAAAAAGAGTGTGTTTGTGTGCGTTAGTAGATAAAAGAGTGTGTTTGTGTGTGCGTGTGAGTAGAAAAAAGAGTGTGTTTGTGTGTGTGAGTAGAAAAAAGAGTGTGTTTGTGTTTGTGTGTGAGTAGAAAAAAGAGTGTGTTTGTGTGTGTGTGAGTAGAAAAAAGAGTGTTTGTGTGTGAGTAGAAAAAAGAGTGTTTGTGTTTGTGAGTAGAAAAAGAGTGTGTTCGTGTGTGTGAGTAGAAAAAACAGTGTGTTTGTGTTTGTGTTTGAGTAGAATAAAGAGTGTGTTTATGTGTGTGAGTAGAAAAAGAGTGTGTTTGTGTGTGTGCGTGTGAGTAGAAAAAGAGTGTATGTGTGTGTGTGAGTAGAAAAAGAGTGTGAGTAGAAAAAGAGTGTGTTTGTGTGTGCGTGTGAGTAGAAAAAGAGTGTGTTTGTGTGTGTGTGTGAGTAGAAAAAAGAGTGTGTTTGTGTGTGAGTGTTCGAGTAGAAAAAAGAGTGTGTTTGTGATTGTGAGTAGAAAAAAGAGTGTGTTTATGTGTGTGAGTAGAAAAAGAGTGTGTTTGTGCTTGTGAGTAGAAAAAAGAGTGTGTTTGTGTGTGTGAGTAGAAAAAGAGTGTGTTTGTGTGTATGTCTGTGTGAGTAGAAAAAAGAGTGTGTTTATGTGTGTGTGTGAATAGAAAAAGAGTGTGTTTGTGTGTGCGTGTGAGTAGAAAAAAGAGTGTGTTTGTGTGTGTGTGAGTAGAAAAAAGAGTGTTTATGTGTGTGTGTGAATATAAAAAGAGTGTGTTTATGTGTGTGTGTGAATAGAAAAAAGAGTGTGTTTATGTGTGTGTGTGAATAGAAAAAGAGTGTGTTTATGTGTGTGTGTGAATAGAAAAAGAGTGTGTTTATGTGTGTGTGTGAACAGAAAAAGAGTGTGTTTATGTGTGTGTGTGAATAGAAAAAGAGTGTGTTTATGTGTGTGTGAGTATAAAAAAGAGTGTGTTTATGTGTGTGTGTGAATAGAAAAAAGAGTGTGTTTGTGTGTGCGTGTGAGTAGAAAAAAGAGTGTGTTTATGTGTGTGTGTGAATAGAAAAAGAGTGTGTTTATGTGTGTGTGTGAATAGAAAAAGAGTGTGTTTATGTGTGTGTGAGTATAAAAAAGAGTGTGTTTGTGTGAGTAGAAAAAAGAGTGTGTTTGTGTGTGCGTGTGAGTAGAAAAAAGAGTGTATTTATGTGTGGTTGTGAATAGAAAAAGAGTGTGTTTATGTGTGTGTGTGTGAATAGAAAAAGAGTGTGTTTGTGTGTGTGTGTAATAGAAAAAAGAGTGTGTTTATGTGTGTGTGAATAGAAAAAGAGTGTGTTTATGTGTGTGTATGAATAGAAAAAAGAGTGTGTTTATGTGTGTGTGCGAATAGAAAAAGAGTGTGTTTATGTGTGTGTGTGAATTGAAAAAGAGTGTCTTTATGTGTGTGTGAGTATAAAAAAGAGTGTTTGTGTTTGTGTGAGTAGAAAAAAGAGTGTGTTTGTGTGTGCGTGGGAGTAGAAAAAAGAGTGTGTTTATGTGTTTGTGTGAGTAGAAAAAGTTTTTGTATGTGTGAGTAGAAAAAAGAGTGTGTTTGTGTTTGTGTGAGTAGAAAAAATAGTGTGTTTGTGTGTGCGTGTGGGTAGAAAAAAGAGTGTGTTTATGTGTTTGTGTGAGTAGAAAAAGTTTTTGTATGTGTGAGTAGAAAAAAGAGTGTGTTTGTGTTTGTGTGAGTAGAAAAAAGAGTGTGTTGGTGTGTGCGTGTGAGTAGAAAAAAGAGTGTGTTTATGTGTGCGTGTGAATAGAAAAAGAGTGTGTTTGTGTGTGCGTGTG
>WLWD01001839.1_pt1 | contig 12672 bp, 6 predicted proteins | sample 6712731 | NCBI WGS metagenome assembly WLWD01 (sample SAMN12718690, study PRJNA576275) | sponge metagenome | isolation source: marine sponge | host: Mycale hentscheli | place: New Zealand: South Island, Marlborough, Capsize Point | collected 2014-11-01
CCCACCACTCCATCCCCACTAATATTATCTCATGAATATTTTATTGTTTAGCTATTTTGAAATTCACAATAAAATGTTTGTCTTAGTTACTGCTATAAAATGATATGGACATGTTCTTAAAAATCATGACATACAATTGGCATTTCAAGTAAGATGTAATCATTATACAAGTACACTTCATTCATACCATTTCAAAAGTATATACTTTCATGAGCTTGTCTAAAGCTTTCCTATCTCTTGTATATTATAAAAAAATTATTTCTTGTACAATAAACATGTAAAAAAAAATTGTGAGAAATTATGGTATATTGCTTCTAAAAGTACTTCAAATATATACATACTAGTCTTACCCGTTACTTTTATAAATATCATCACTCTGTTACACGATACATTAACTGAAGTAACATTTTCAAACAATGTAAACTCTAATTGTGAGTGTACGTGTGAAGAATCAATAGATATAAGACGAGTTGACACCATCACATTGTTATTACTCAACAGAGGAACTGTAGTATTAATACTACTATAATTCCATAGAAATCCAGCTATATAGTCTCTCATAATAGTACCATTCCAGGTCCAATTAATATAGGCCGTTCCATCTTCTGTGCAAGACAAAGTGTTTTTATCACCAGGACATACTTCTATTATAGGAGGTGGTGGATTTAATGTAGTTTCTAAAAGATGATAATAAAGCATAATAATAACATAAGAACAACACAATACTAAAGATGCTTATCTACTTCATTTTATCTGGACTGTACCTACACTGTAAAAATTATAGCAGCGTGATAACCCACCAAATTCACACCAAACTGGTGGTGTGAATGCCCACCACCTATGCATAGTGTGTCCTTCACACTTTCTTCCTAGTGTGAATGCACACTTAGTGTGAAATTCACACTCAATGGAATAGCATGGACCCTTTACCGAACATTAATTATATTCCTATGCAGGCAAAACCCAATGCTATTATCACTGTAATATACCTTACAAATGTTTTGTACACTTGTGAGGTAAGAGAGTTGACTAAGATTTTAGTCGTCTGATTAATGAGATCTGGGATTACACCAATCTCTTTTTGGAAAAAAAATGTTGATATGTGTTACTAGAATCAATGTAACTTAGAATAATTCAGCATTAATGTAAGTATGAGTTCATAGTGATTGTGGTGAGAATTCACACTAAATTTGGTGTGCACTTCACACCCAAACGATGAGGTGTGCGCATCACACCATATTTTGGTGTGACTATTGTTACAAGTGATTCACGCTTAATTTGGTGTGAACTACACACCTTTTGGTTTACAGTGTAACTTTCTATTTATGGTAGCTTGAAGAGAGGAAAGCGTTCATCATAAGCACAACAGAAAATATTCAATCAGTGCAACAGCCTAGCTACCCTACTTCCAACATTTAGAAAGTTGTTGAATTATGCAGGATTATTATGAAGAGCTATATATACTTTGTCATTAAACATACAGCATAATAATATCCTTAGCCTAATATTTTTATATGACGTAATATCGTCAGTTTAGTAGCAGGCTAGTTACTCTCTTACGAAATTGAGCACATGTATCCGAGATCCGAAGAAGAAATACAACACAAATAGTATATCTTTCCATCGTGTTACACTTATCTAATCTTAGCTGTAGAACTCTTATCCGTATTCCGTTACCTCCAGTTTCAAGGGAAGTCAAAATCAAACGGATACGACTCACTGGAATTCACCTTGTTGTAGGAGAACAATGCAGTATGAAAACCAGTGAATGCTATTGGTAGAAAGGGGAGGAGCCAGTATTGCACAGCAATACCTTTTACCAAACCTATATTATTTTTTGGGTAAAGGATCTCGCGTAGCGAGACTTGAGTGGAGCTTTGGGGCGCTCAATAAACTAAGTTGGCTTTTAAAAGTTGGGCCTTACTTTATAAGCCAGTACTTACTTTATAAAGTAGGTACCCCTAAACTAAGGTAAAGTATGCAGCTACTTTGTAAAGTAAGGCCTACTTTATAAAGGGCGAGCTTACTTTAGTAACTGATTTCTAGCATACTAATTTGTGGGTTTGCGATCAAGTACTATTTTATGTGCTGAAGACATGATTGGCATATTAGGTGCAAGCAGCTGTAGTGTTATTTATGTAGTAGAGTAGCTCAAAGAAATTTTGAAGAAATGGCTACCCCTGGCCATTATAGTAGCCTTAGTGATGTAACACAAGAATTAAGTATTATTGCTAGTGCAATATATCCACAGTTAAAGAGAAAGTACAATTAGGATATCTACTAGCAAAATAATAACTTTATTGATAGTAGTCTTAGCAATGCCAACATTTCACATATTATTAAGCCTTATCATTTATAAATATATATTACTCACATCAACAATTATACTGATTTAGTATATATTTAGATACAGGATTTAATTACTTTAACATGAAATGAAAATACTGACATAATACAGGAATAAACTAGTGCAATTGTGGCTGTGGGTAATGTATCAATCAATCATCTTTAATCAATCTAATCATTTTTTGTAACAAAATAATTGAATTTCAATAGTATTACATACTATACAGAGGATCTGTTGCATTAATACTATAAATTATTCCAGATCCAGCTGTATAGTCTCTCATAAAATAATAATACAATTCCATAATGTGTATGATACTCGTTTAGAGAGTTCCTTTCAGTGTTTCCACTATCTATCAGCTGCTACTGACTCAATATTTCTAACTGCTAACAATATAGTTTTATTAATTATAAGGGTATTTTGGATTATTTCTAGCCTATTCATTGCATATCTATCAAGTAATATAAAAAGATTGAATGATTGATTTTACTACAGTATATACAATATATAATGAGTACATGTAGAGATACTTATGACAATGGGAAATATTTGTTACTGTCAAAAGTCAAACGCCAAATTGTGGTAGAGCCTGGTAGATAAAAAACTGACAACAAAAAAACATACACACACACACAAAAAAAAAAAGCTCCTTACTATTCTAATTTTAAAATCAATATGATGTTTCTTTGTTTTATTTGGTGTATTAATACTACAGATCTTCTGTTGAGTAATAATAATATGATGGTGTCAACTCGTATTCTATCTATTAATTCTTCATATGTACACTCTCAATTAGAGTTTACATTATTTGAAATTGTTACATTAGTTAATGTATGGTGCAACCGAGTGATGATAACTATAACAAATGGAGGTAAGAGTGTACTATTATATTTTGTTACTCTATCCTTGTTTAAATACAATTTTTGTAAGACACAGGACCAAAACTTGAATTTCCTGTACTTTCAAAAGTACAAGATTTGTAACTGAAATATCGCTCTGTGTGTTCACTACTATAAATATGTTTCTTTAAGAATTTATTACACATAAGGAAATCTGATACAGCCATCTGAATTCCCTCTGAAAGACATATGACCTGTCATACAGTTTTCTGGTAGTCCAGGAAATCTGATATAGCCAGCTGAATTTCTCACTGAAAGACATGTGACCTGCCATACAGTTTTCTGGTAGTCCAGGAAATCTGACATAGCCAGCTGAATTTCCCACTGAAAGACATGTGACGTGTCATACAGTTTTCTGGTAGTCCAGGAAATCTGACATAGCCAGCTGAATTTCCCACTGAAAGACATGTGACCTGTCATACAGTTTTCTGGTAGTCCAGTAAATCTGACATACCCAGCTGAATTTCCCACTGAAAGACATGTGACCTGTCATACAGTTTTCTGGTAGTCCAGTAAATCTGACATAGCCAGCTGAATTTCCCACTGAAAGACATGTGACCTGTCATACAGTTTTCTGGTAGTCCAGTAAATCTGACATAGCCAGCTGAATTTCCTACTGAGACATATGACCTGTAACTGAATTTCTCACTGAAGGAACCAGCTACTATCTGGATGTGAAATGGGTTTATTATTTTTATTAACTTTTTGATAAAATAATTACTTAAGTACAATGAATTACTCAGTAAGTATTGAAAGACTTTGTGGAGGACTGTGATTATGAAGTTGTACTGGCACAGCCAGCCAGTGGACTACAAGAATCATAAAAAAAAATGGCATTAACATCAGCAGGAAAATATACTAAAATGGAAAGTTGCTGGGAACAATCAGGCTATATAAACCCTTTACCGAAAAGCCAGACCCTGACATGATAAAACCCTTTACCTGAAGTTCATCGGTTTGGTATAGGGTCGACACCAGCTTTGGGCACCTATGCATATACCGTAAGTGATACAAATTTCGAACACCCTATACCGATGACGGTGAGGTGCTCAAATAATTCTGCGTTCATTTATATTGTTGGCGGTGAAAGATTTGGGCAGGATGCGTGCGGTGTTGTCTCTGTGTCTAACGCCGAAACTGCTGAAATTTCGGGTGAGTGACAAAAAAGAAGCAAGGAAACACAATGTTTAGGTGGTAGCTAATTTTCTACGACACTTGAGTTATGTAGCTAGCTATTGAGAGTTGCAGCATAGTTGCTGCTGGCAACTCATATATTGAGATTTAATGTAAGGGACTGTGGTTAAATGGTGGAGAGCAGGGGCATCATTGGAACCGTAATAGAAAGGGTCCCTCCTGTCTTATAGTCTTATAATTAGGGTGTAGTTGAGCTTTTTTTCATGTGTGCACGTGCTACTACAGTACCCTTTCGGATAACTGACTCTACTGTACCAACTGGTAATGTAGCATTTAATGCTGAATTTTTGAAGAGCAGAGCAGATTTTAATTCCTTTCTTTTTTCTTTTTCTTTTTTTTTTTTGCTTCATTGATATAAAGAAAAATTGTGTTCTTGGGAACAGAGTATTATACACTGGTGAATGGTGTTTCCCATGTTGTTTTGTTTGTTTTCTTTTGGTTTTCACTGCTTTATCAGGTATCATTTGCTGTTGTTGTTTTGCAACTGCTTTCTGTATGTGTTGTATCATTATAATTAAAGTGCCATGAACTAAATATTACACTTCCACTTAATGTGGTACTTAATTAGATAACTTTTGCTGTTTGTACTGGGCTTTATTTTATTAGCGTTATTTCTAATTGAAATATAAGGGTTTCACTCTACAAATCTATTTGTACTGTTTTGTCAGGAATCAACTGCCTGAACACAAGACAACATGAAAGTCTCTGCATCCAAAGTGTGGAGAATACTTCCAGTCCAAGTGGCGCTATAATTACAGTGAATATGGTATGTCATGCCAACAATGTGTTGTGTGACTATTTCTTAGTCCTCTGCCAGTACCTTCACTTACTGGGAATAGAGAGCATGAGTACTCGGACAGTCTTGGACCAAGAGGTGTCCGTAACTATGAAATGTCTGTAACTTAGAAACAAGCCTTTTTTATTGGGATCAATAGTAAACTGATGTCCCTTTACCACAAATATTGCATGTTGTCAATACACAGTAATAATGGCTGTGTGTGCGTCCGGTAGGCAGAGGTGTCCATAACTTATTAACTTGCAGAGGTGTCCATAACTTAGAAGAACAGATAAGAGAGGTTGAGTGTATTATTAATGAGTGATGTGGGCAGATTTTTTGTAATGATCAGTACCATCTTGATAGCTGTTTCTGAAGTTTGATGGGATGGAGAAACATTCTAAACAGATAATTGGATTCACGGGGGCTGGTATTGATTGCCATAAAATGTTAGTAAGCATCATTCCAGCTTTTTTTTTCTTTTTCTTTTTTTAATAAATAGTGTGTCGAAGTAAGTGTGCTAACAGTGTAGCCAACTATATATACATACTGCTAGAGGCTGCTATGCAGTGTGATGAGTTGTCTGGCCAAGTAGTGGTTAATTAAAGTATGCAATACAGAAGGTAAGTATTGTTTGGTTGCCACAATGCATACCAAATATATTTGATGTGCATGTAATAGAACTTCACCATTGAACTGGGCGTGCACTCCAACAGCTCAGTGTGGTGAGAGTCGAAAGTTTGTGAAGAAACATGCCCCCTCGCCACCACCCTGACTTCCCTACACACATACCTGACATAATTACACACCCCACTTACATACATACACCACTTGGATACTTGCACACATACTTAACACACACATACCACACATAGCCACCACACATAGCCACCACACACACACACACCACACCACACATACACACACACACCACACCACACATACACAATTCATAATAGTTAGGAAGCATTTTTTAATCTGTTGCAGTGTGCTATAGGTGTTGTGTGTGTGTGTGTGTGCGTGCGCGCACTAAGGTATATGATGAGAATATTTTTCATTTACCAAATTAAGCTGTCCTGAACCAGTAACATATACTTTACCTTACGTAAGTCAACACTAGGTTATAGTTGGTCGTTTGTACGCCAAACTGCCTTTGCTTAGCTAGGTTACTTCACTGTGCTTTATATTTTCAATGTCCATGTATACAAGTACATGTACCAATACCTATCAATGTCCATGTATCCAAGTACATGTACCAATACCTATCAATGTCCGTGTATACAGGTACATGTACCAATACCTATCAATGTCCATGTATACAGGTACATGTACCAATACCTACCAATGTCCATGTATACAGGTACATGTATCAATACCTACCAATGTCCATGTATACAGGTACATGTACCTGTTTGTGGGTTGTAAATCCACAAACAGGTTTGGTTTATTTCAATTGTGAAGGACCACCCTGATAGCAGGGCTGTACATAAGACTATGCACAGTTATTGAAAGTATGCAGGTCTCTCAACTGCCGTGCAAGTAAAAGAGCAGGAGGGACACTCAGTACACACACAGATTAGATAGCCTAGTCAGCTAGCCAAGCAGATTCACATAGATTCAATTTCAAAAGCAACTATTCAAAACTATACATACATGTGACAGAATGGAATGAATTCTAAAAAACGCACACTAGTGTGCATGTATTAGAAATTAATGTTTGTTATGGTAATGAATAAGTAATGATAAGTTGTATAGCATAACAATCAATGCGTTTGTTTGGTGAACCCAAACATACTGGGGCCGCCAGGGGCAACTATGTCAATATTGTTTGTAAATGAAAGTGTTAATTATTCTCACTTGACTTTTCCTCTTCATTCTTTGCTTGTTCTTCATCCAAATGAAGTGGGATGAGTAGGTGAATCGCTCTTTTATAGCTCTTTCGTTTGTAAAGTAGGTCAACAGTTCTCACTAACCCATCTCGACCAGGATAGACTTTAGTTATTCTTCCAAGGGGCCATCTTGCTCCATTAGACAAAGTGATATCTTTGATAAACACGATATCATTTACTTTCACATTGTTTCTTTTCCGAGTCCATTTGCTCCTTGCTTGAAGGGATTGTAGGTAGTTGCCTTTCCATGCGGTTTCCAACTCCTGCACTAGCCTTTGTGTCAACTGCCATCTTCTGAGATATGCTAATTTTGCTGTTGAAGCTACTGGAGTGGGTGGAGCTTTGAGTGGCCTGAACACCAGGAAGTGCCCAGGTGTGAGGACTAACCCTTCTTCTACTTCAACTGAGTCCAATGGTGCCAAGGGCCTAGAATTCAATATTGCTTCGACTTCACTAACCACATTCAGGATTTCATCTAGTCTTAGTGGGTGTGGTTGCACAATCTTCTTTATCTGCCTCTTCATGCTTTTTACCCCAGCCTCCCAAAGCCCGCCAAAGTGTGGAGCTCTGGGAGGACTGAAGTGCCATTTCAGCCCAGTTTCAGATGATACCAAGGATAACTTGTGCTGTGACTTATTCAGCATAGATTGTATCTTGTCTAGTTCAGCCTTTGCCCCGATAAAGTTGCTGCCATTGTCACTGTAGATTGATGCTGGCATCCCTCTTTTGTTAGCAAATCTCCTAAGGGCAGCTATGAAGTCTTCTGTTGAGAGATTTTTACAGACCTCAATGTGAATTGCCCGGGTGCTCATGCAAACAAAAAGACAAAGATAACTCTTGATCAGGACAGGCTTTCTCACTGCTCCCTCCCTAAGAGTGATAGGGCCTGCAAAGTCAATGCCACAGGTTTGAAAGGGTGGAGCTAGCACTGTTCTTGCTGCCGGTAAGTAGCCCAACTGCTGTTGTAATGGAACAGCATTAGTTCTCAGACAGCTAGCACACTGCCTGCTAATCAGCTTCAGTTGTTTCTTAATACCCACAATATAGAACTTGTAACCGATAATGCTGATTAATGCTGACACCCCAGCATGTGAGTGCAGCTTGTGTTGCGTTAGCAACATGAGTCTGGTTAACTTGTTTTTACCAGAAAGGGGAATCAGCTCTCTTTCATTTACTCTTCCCTTCGCAACTAGGGTGTTACTTGAGTGTGAGTCAACTTTTAACTTAGCGTTGGTAGGCTTTAGACTAACCACTAGGCCACCAAGGGAATGACCTTTGGGTAGTAACTTGTTGTTTTCTAATGCCTGGAACACTTCAGGAAAGCTGACCTGCTGCTGCACAGTAATAAGTGCCGCTTCGGCTGCTTTAATGTCATCAGCAGTGAGCACTAATTGGGGTGGCAATACATTTTTCTTCCTGCAACATCTACCAAATCTTAATGCCCATGCAATAACTCTGCACAACTTGATGTAGCTAGAAAATTTGTGCCACACCTCCCAATCCATGTCAAATGGACTTGTTGCTATGGCTACCATGACTGTAGCTTTCATGCCTCGTAAAACCGAGTCAGAATCATGATCAATGTTACCAGGTTGTTTAGGCCACGCTCCACTACTCAACCACTTAGGGCCATGCCACCAGATATGGGACTCGACAAGAGAGTTAGCAGATACTCCTCTGCTGGGCAAATCAGCCGGATTGTCACTTGAATTAACATGTCTCCACTGCACCTCAGGTAGCTTTTCTCTTATTTGAGCTACCCTATTTGAGACAAAAACTTTAAGCTTGAACAAAGGCTTTTCCAACCAACTCAAGACTATCATAGAATCAGTCCATGCATTCACATCTTTTAATGGAATTTTAAGTACCATGGCAACATGAGCAAGTAAATCAGCTGCCATTTTTGCTGCAACCAGTTCCATCTCTGGAAGTGACCTTGTTTTTAGAGGGGACACTCTCGCTTTTGAGCATAGCAGTGAGGTGGCTACAGTTTTATCTTCATGTACAACCCTTATGTAAATTGCTGCCCCGTAAGCCTTAGTGCTGCTGTCAGCAAAGCCATGCAGGGAAACCTCCTTTACAGGTTTGGTATTCAGGCCAATGTACCTATCAATGGAATGTTCCTTAATAGTGATTAATTGTTTGACCCAATCATGCCACGCTTGAGCTAAGTCTAAGGGAATGTCATTGTCCCATGAAACATTTCTCAACCATAGCTCTTGAAGGAGCAACTTTCCCAGAATTACAAATGGTGAAACCAGACCCAGCACATCATACACCTTGGCTACACCCCTGGCCACACCCCTTTTAGTTACTACACCTTCATTCAGTGAGGGAGTGGCTACAAAGAATGAGTCCATCTTGGTGTCCCAGTGCACACCAAGGGTTTTCAGGGCATCACTTTTCATCAGCTCTTTTCTGTCATCTTTTTCCAGCAGATCTGGTGGAATCTTTTCCAGGACATTATCAGAAGAGGCTCTCCATTTTCTGAGCGTCATTCCACACAGGTTGAGCAGCTGACACAAGGATTCCCTGAGTTTGTCTGCTTCTTCTACTGTGTCCACACTGGCCAGGTAGTCATCCACATAGAAGTTTGCCAGAATAGCTTCACTTGCTTCAGGATACTGTGTTGCATTCAGTTTGGCATGGTGTCGTATGACGCTGGTAGCCACAAATGGAGATGGTCTCACCCCAAATGTCAACCTCTTCATCCTAGCCTGAAGAAGTTCACCATTTTTGGCTCTAATGAACAGCCTGTGGTAGTCTTTGTCCTCATCTTGGAGCCACACCTCCCTATACATCTTGGATATATCAGCCGCTATTGCTACAGGTTTAACTCTAAATTTCAACAGAATATCCAAAATAAGAGGGTATAGATTAGGACCAACCAAGTATATGTCATTGAGTGCCTTGCCATTGCTACTTTTGGCCGAGGCATCAAATACCGGCCTTACTTTAGTAGAGGTAGAACTAGTTTTTACCACTCCTTTGACTGGAAGGTAGTATTTGGCATTCTTCTCTTTATTGTCAGAAACCACCTCAGCATGACCCATCTCCAGATAACCTGCCATCTCAGCATTGAAAGACTCCAGCTGTCCCATTCTCAGCATTCTCCTCTCATTGGAAAGAAACCTTGACTTGGCCATCTTCTCAGAGGAACCTAACTGGGGAGGATCAGAAACTTTAGGCAATTGACATGAGTACCTACCATCTGACTCCTGTCTGATTGTGTCTTCAAATTGTGCGACTGCTGACTTCTCTTCATCCGTCATTGATGATGCTGTTGGCACCTGCTCTAGCTCGTACATTGCATTGAAAAGCTTGATGTCTTCACTGATCTCGACTTTCATTGTTGTGACTTCACCACTTTGCTGTTTTGATGGTCCTGACACAGTCCAGCCAAAGATAGTATTCACCGCTGTCATCCTTGCTTCGGCAGAGAACCTTTTGTCACCATCCACCCACACCAGAGGCAGGTCGTTCGTCCCGATGATGAGATCGATTTGCCCACCAAACTCAGGATCTGCTAATGGAAGTCCTTCGAGTAGTTCATGTTTGGCAACTTGTCCTGGATTCTCTGGAGGAGAAGCAGCAGGTAGAGTAGGTGCAATTGCCACACCTATTGGAATGTCCACTTCTGAAGGTTGAACGGTAGAAAGAGTCACAGTGGTCCAATGTTTGAGTTTGCTCTCAGACACTGTACCTCTCATTATCAAGTCAATGGGCTGTCTTTGAGGCTGTAGGAAGCTCGCCACCTTTTCTGACATGATGGAATGGGTAGCACAGCTGTCCATTGCTGCCCTTGCTGTTAGCTTCCTACCCTGGTGACGAACTGTCACTAAGGCAGTGTGAATGAAGCCACATCCCAAAGTTGGCTCAGCTGCCTTTTCTTCTGGAGGCTTGTTGCTGGCATCTGATTTGCCTGCTGAAACCAAATCTGTTGCTGAGGGCTTCTTGTCTTCATCCTTGTGAAGTAGGATGTTGTGTTTCTCTCCACAGACTCTACACAAGTATCTTGAGGTGCAATCAGCGACTTGATGGGAAGGGTGGAGGCAGTTGCTGCACATCTTATTTTTACTAACAACACTCCACTTTTGCGCAGTGGTGCTTTCCTTGAACTTCTTACACCGGTGGAGAGGATGTACTGTCTCCTTGCAGACTACGCACATCTTCTTGATGAGTTTCTCTTCCTTCTTGGGAGAGTCAGGTTGTTTCTTTGCTCCTTGGGCAGCTGGTTGTAAGGCAGCTGCTTGTGGAGTTGGTACGGTGCTGAACTTCTGGTATGACTTGTAATTGCCAGTACTTCTTGTTTTCCTTGGCAAGTTGTGAGCCAAAGGAGTGACGAAGTCAACCAGTTTCTTGAGAGAAGGAAGCTCGTCTTCTGATCCTAGATGTTTGGACCACTCTGTTTGCAGTTCAGTGTCGAAATCCTTCACTACCAGAGCTACTGCAAAAAGATCAATGTTTTTACCTCCCATCTTGTCCATGTCTGTCAGCACACGTTTTGCCCTGTCCAGTATCATCCTCATAGATTCCCTGGAGCAGTCATATCTCTCCTTTTTTACCAGTTCTTCTACCAGGTAAGGATAGATAATGGTCTTCCTCCCATATGTGAGCTTCAGTTGCTCAAGAGCTTCATCATAGCCTCCACAACAGGCATTAAGAACCAGTTTCTTCGACTCCGCATCTTCCATCGCATCCGCTAGAATGCTGATCTTGTCAGCTTCAGGGTAGAAGTCCTTGTGGAGCTCCATAATCGCCTCAAAGCGCTCACAGAAATGGTGAAATTCCTTCGGATTTCCGTTGAAGGTAGGCGGCTTGATTTGGTAAGGTGGAGGCATAGACCTAGGTGCTGTTGGCTTTGGTACTGGTGCTGCTTCCTTGGATGGTGCTGGTGTAGCAAACAACTTCACACTCAGCTGCTCCAACATTGTCTGTGCTTTCTTCAGCTGCCCTCCAATGTATGGGTGGGCTGCATATGGGGAGAGATCTTTGACCAGTGTTCTGAGCTCTTGTTTCAGCCTATTGCCATCAGTAACAAAGGTTGGAGACTCAATGGCACTCTCTCTTAGCCATGATGCAGCATCCCTTTGCACGTCAAGGTCTGCCAGATAGAGGTTGCTAAGCACTAGACCTTCCTCCAGCTTTTCCAGCTCTCCATCGTAGGTTGCTTCCACTGCTTCTTGTCCGTCTTCTTCTCCATGGATCTCATCTTCTGATTTCCTTTCCGTTCTCATTTGATCGATCAGAGCTTGGTGGGCTAGCTGATGTGCTTCCATGTCAGCTTTGACCACTTCAATCTTAGCCCCAAGTTCACGTGGCTTGATTGCTGCCAAGTTGTCACTACAGAACTTTAAGGCATTCTTTATTGCCTTTGTTGTTTTCGTCCGGCAGATTGACCTTTTATTCTTGAGCTTTGCAATTTCCGCCATCTTGTCTTCTTTACTTCCTTTGTTTGTTGTCCAAGAGTTAGAGAGTTTTGGATTGACAGAGATCCCTCACGAAAGGAGCTCTCCTTCTTGAGGAAGTTTGTTTCTTCTTTCGCCTTCGATAATTCAAACTTAAACA
>WLWD01005446.1_pt1 | contig 12670 bp, 11 predicted proteins | sample 6712731 | NCBI WGS metagenome assembly WLWD01 (sample SAMN12718690, study PRJNA576275) | sponge metagenome | isolation source: marine sponge | host: Mycale hentscheli | place: New Zealand: South Island, Marlborough, Capsize Point | collected 2014-11-01
GACAGGTCGATTGCTCGTTATGTCCAGTAGGAAACACTTTACCCATAACTCCAAAATGCTGAGGGACTCTCTATAGCTTCATACTTTCTATTCTGTGTGTTATGGAAGTCCATAGCAACAAAAAACTTAGGCAGGCACTCGATCTTTGTTCTCAGATAATTAGCCTGCCCTTACAGGTTCAATTAATTTTTAAAGGAAGTACAATGTGTCCTCTGCGTATAAGAAAGAAATTCCATAATAACACTCAACAGATCTTATTATTGTCCTTGCCCACATATAAGTGGTTACAACGTGAACAGAGGTCTAACCTACACCACATCCTGACAACTTACTGAGCACGTGCAACCAGAGGGGGCATGTGTCACAGTGCAGGACTGCATGTGAGAGGACAGAACTTCATGAGCTTTACGATAAGTCTTGTCCAAAAGAGGGAAACTAGCACACACAAACACACACACAAGATGACATGGTGTGTGTGTGTGTGTGTGTGCATGCGTGTGTGCGTGTGCACTACCTGTAGATGACAATGGCTGGACATCCGTGGGAGGAATATTGGACATGAAGAGATATACCAGATAACATGAGCTGCAACACACAAGAAAACAACAACAACAACAAACTCCCTTCCACACTTGTATACAGTCTGACGGACGTAATACTTGACACTGAGTTAACAAATCAACACAAACTGATCATTCAAAAAGTTAACTAAAAGTTTCATGGTATTCACACACCATTATAAATTTGGGGGGCATGAAACAACTGCGTCTACTTAGCCACACCCATTTTTAAACCAACCAGCAATGTAAGAACTCCATATAAATCGTGAAAGTGTGTCTTCGCTCACTCATTAGCAAGAAAGACACCATAATCACTCTGCCACACGGTACGTGAAGAGCTTAGAGTCACACAATATTGTCTCACCAAATACAACAGATCTATGACCAGTGGAATAGAGCAGTGGGGGGATACACACACACACACACACATGCACACACACACACACACACATGCACACACACATGCACACACACACATACATGCTAATCCCAGAGAGCTATACTCACACTCGTGGTCATGTTCAGAAGAGTCATCCGTGCCGAGACAAGTGCAGGTATTGGGGCAAAGTCCAGCCTCCTGCACAAGCACAGTCGCTTCAAACTGGGCAACTCTATATCTGAGTCCATCAACTAAACACACACACACACACACACACACACATACAAACACATACACACAAATATAAGAAGGGAGGTCAAACAAACACACAAACACAAAATAATAATGAACACACACACATACTTACAAACTCGAGAATGAGTTTCAAAAAGCTTAAAAATTTTAAGTTAATAAATGGTCTGTCATATCGTCAACTATTTACCAACTGTTATGATCTACAACAAATAGTTTACCTTTCTCTTCAAACAAGCTCCTCTCTTCTTTACTAAAATAAAGAATAAAAAAGTGTTCAAGTTAATCCGTCAGATGTGGCAAATGCACTTGGGAAAAGGCACACCTTACCAACTACAGATTTGAGATGCTGCAGCATGAGAGTGTCCACATCAAGAGCGACTATGGAAGATGCCGTGTAGAAAATCTTCGGAGGGGGTGGAGCATCTGGGGTGTGGGCGGGGTGACTGGACGGTGATAGAGAGGTGGGTGAGAGAGTGAGCAGGTGGTAATGGTCATCAAGCGCCTCCCCCACTTGGACCAGGAGATAGACCTGTGAGAGAACTTCAAGAAAGACGCAGGCGACTATTGCCTTGGAGATAACCTACGTATACATACATATATTTATGGTCATTAGACCACTGACTATTTTTGCATCATGTGAGCTTTCAATATTCTCCCTTGAACGCTCCATACGGAACGCTTCAGCGTGCATAAATGTAGTTCTGGACAATTCCCGGCCATGCTGGAATGTTCAATATGCATCATGTGATGAGGAAACACTTAAGGTCATCTAGGGAAAAGTCCCATTCAATTCAAACATTATGCTAACTTGATATCGTGAAGCAAAACTATCATATACTGCAAGAATCATTAGCTCACAAGGGGCAATCACCAACAAAAGCTAGTACCTTAAATTAACTAAAACTAGCATAATAAAAGGTCTAAATAGTTGTTCAAGTAACTCCGTATCTAAAACAACATTTAATTGTCAGTAATCTCCAAAATCAGAACATGACAGACGGACAGATCGACAGACAGGACGACTACAATATCCCTCTCGCACATGCATGCTGAGGGTTAATTACATATCTTGTCTAAGTCAAATATATTGTGGATACCATATTTCTCAAATGTACTTTACTTTATTCCTCTGAAATACAAAAACAACAACAAAAAAAAACAAAAAAAACAACAACCAACAACAAACAGAAAAATAAACAACCCCCTCCTTCCTCCCACCCAAAAAAAAAAAAAACACCACAAACAACAAACAAACAAAAACAACATCAAAGGCCAGCAAAATGTACCTAACCATGGATAAACCTCCTCTACTCAATATGGACATCTGAAATAGTCCTTCAGGGAAACTCAACACTCCAACAAAAGTGCTTCAGCCCAATCACAAGTCAAGTGAGAATGACCACTAGGGGAACTGAGGAGAGGCTGGCCAGTGAGTATCATAACTTCAGAATACGTGTTGGATGGAACACAGGGACAATAAGAATGTTGTCATTTGCATAAATGAGCATCTATTAACCAAAACTTAAAACCTGACACGTCACATATATTACCCACAGATAAAAAACCGACCAAAAAAACAAAACAAAAAACTAACAAACTGTGTCAACTTAGACTTGATTTAGTATAACATTTGATCATGATTGATATTATATCAAGTATATTTCACAGCAGATAAGTCGTTCAGTAACATTTTTTATTCTTGTACTTTAAAAACAAGCTGATTAAAACTAGGTACGTTGCGATAAGTGTAGAACATACTCGCAGCAGACATTACACCATTGACAGAAGTCCTACAGACCACAGTTCAAACACTAATACAACTTCTTCACTCTAACTTCAGGAAGGGTAAGGTGGAGGAAAGGAGGAGGTGGCAGGAAGGGAGAATATTATGAGCAAAGGTTATTTTCTTGTAGTGTTCTATGGGAACAAGAACTATCTGCAAGTCACCTTATTTTCTTAGCATAGTAATGTGAATCTAACTATTGCACACCACAACTATGGAATTAGGGTGTGGCTGTCTCATATCCAAGACATACATCACCAGCTCATGTAGACCGGAATAGCCAGACCCTGTACACTGGGAATGGGTCTGGGGACATGGCCATACCAAATTTGTTCTGCCGCACATATATTACGGCGGTCAATTACCGTTAGTAAATTACTGGGAATAACCCTCCTCAACAACAAATAGAAATTCCTGTGCGTATCGGCCACCCTTTCCAAAGCTAGGTTTAGCAATCATGGCTAATTTGCGGTAGGAATTCAGGTATAAAGGAGGTGGGGCACTCACCACTTCCACATTCCTCCAGAACAAATTTGGTATGGCCATGTCCCCAGACCCTCTGCGCACTTTGCGCGCTACGTGGGTCTGGCTATGCCAGACTACTACAGCTCATGAGATTATATTTAAGCTACTAACACTTAAAAATTACCTTCCAGTCCTTTGGTTTAAGAAATGTTAATCTCCAGCTGTATAGCAGCACTGTTTGCAAAGAAATGCAACTGTTTGTACCCTGCTCACACAGCAATTCAGCATGGTTAGAACATAGAAGATGAGCAGATTGGGTCCAAAAAAACTGGCAATGCGTCCTGAACAACTCACGTACGACTAGGGACAGGATATTAGCATCGGTAAAGATCGTCAAAATGGTAACGCAAGCCATTCAAAAGGTCGCAGTCCAGTGCTCTGGTTAGTCTCGCAAGCCAGACCTTTGCCGACCCCTTACCGCTACGCGGGGGCGGTAAGGGGTCGGCAAAGGTCTGGCTTGCGAGACTATGCTCTGGTTACCGGCGGCAGGACAGGAATCATTGCCACGTACGGAATAATTGCCAGTCAGGAATCATTGCCACGAACTTTAAACCTATAACCTTTAAAGTTAAAACAATAATGTATTTGACATACCTAGCTATTTTAGTTAATTTGAAAAAATTTAATTTCAGCTATTACACTAAAAATCACCATAGACAATAACTTAAAAAGGTACATGTACATTGTAATTATTATGATAATCTGATTTAGGCAACCATATCTATGGCATCCAGCCAGTAGCTTAACCTATTCACATTTTCAAGCTGTGATAAAAGATAGTTTTTGGTGTGTTTTTTTTGTCTTTTGTTTGTTTTTTTACCGATATTAGCTGAATAAGCTAGCTAATCATTATCTAATATTGAGATTGATTTGTCAGTGTAGCTAGTCACTACTAATCTTTTCAATTTGCTACTCTATTCACAGTTGCCTTGATACTAACATTATTATTTATTCCACTTTTTATACAATTTTGTAAGAAAAACTTACTTGTAGCTACTATTTGTTAAAATGTAGTAGCTAGCAAATCATTTTAATTTGTATTAGGTGTTGCTAAATACAATAACTCTGTTTTATCAAATACATCAAAGCTTTTATTAGTGATAAATTGATTTGGCCATAATGTCAATATTTTTTCATGACATAAGAAATCAAGTTGATAAATGAAATACATATTGCTTCATTCTACAACTATAGCAACAAGTTAGAATAAAATGTTTATGTTGATTTTTCTCTTTTCGTGCAAATTTGACAATACCACTGAATCTCAGATATGCTGTTAGGCGTTTCAGCATCCAAGCCCACACATTTCCTGTGTGAAAGAAAAAGTTGGTAAGAGTTACATCAAACATTTATCCTTACCAGTGAAACCAGTTGTAACAAATATCACATCCAATCATGTCTTGATGGGAATCATATTTACAACATGATTTACACATCCACATTTCCCTCAAAGCAGATACTACAATAGCAAAAAAATCATAAATAATGATGGTAACACAGCTAACTTATGATTAGTTCAACCTTGTTTCTGTAGATATGCAAATGCTTCATCACAAAAATGGTGTTGTACTTTGAGTGATCATCTGCTAAGTTTAAAACTTCAATTGGCAAACTTGTTTCATCATGTATATACTGTCTAGTAATCTGATTGCCTCTACTGGCCCAGTCGACACTTCCTTTGTGCATAATACTTGGATAATATCTGAACAAGAATTTTACTGATAATATTGTACTTAAATTGTGCAAATATTGCAACTCCACCTAGTTCATCTTTCAGCTTTGTCTTGCTAAGTAAAGATGAGATTTCTGATTTCTCATTTATTGTTGGTTTTCCTAAGCGCACTTTTGAAGTGCGTTTTCTCTTAGTGGAATAAAATACTTGCTTCGTAAGTGTTTTGTTTGGTGGTATGTTCTTACTTTTGTGCAAGTCAACACATTTTAGCATAGAAGTTAGATATTTATTTTCAAAAATGGAAAGTTCTTTAATTTCGGAACATTGTGAAATAAAATCAGATACACTATTTAATTTTTCCAAAATTCTATCTTTTAAATTCTTATCAGGTGATGGATTGCACAGAGTAATTGCTGGAGGGTTAATTCTTGACATACTTGTCTCACTGCTATGGTTGGCTCCCATAATACTACGTGCTAATAAGTGAATATGCTTACATATGGTTCCAAGTTGAATATAGTCATCACAACTGCACGAGTAGTTATGGAGACATATTGAACAAAATTTACATTTTATGAAACAGTTAAATTCACATGTTGCACATTCTTTTTTCAATGTGTAGACATATTGGCTAGAAACCGATTTTACTTGCCAGCTATTTTCACTGATTTTATTGACACTGCTAGTTGACAGATTCAAACTTGTTGCATGTCTTTTGTGTATTCTGGTAATATGTTTTGTAGATGTCCCTTTTTCAGCTTTAATCAGGCGATCAAAAGCTTTGTCCCTGGCATATTTAATAAGCAGGTTTATAATTGCATCCATTCGTTTGTTTACCCTTCCCTTCATATACACATACTTTAAAACTTGATGAAATGATTCAGTATACATATGTTTGTGTTGATACCTGCATCCTTTCTGTAACAAAGAGCCCACTGTTCATGTCTGTTACCATATGTATTCTCAAAATATTGTAAAAATTGCTCAAACCCTTCATTCGTCTTCATATAGTTGACTGCACTGTGAAATACTTCTATAAACTTAGTTTCATCTACTTCTTCCATCAAGGTTCGAAGGATATGATATAAGGATACTTGGTTCATTTGATCTTTTACCATACTAGAGATAGCTCTTCTCCAAAATCTGTCAATATGCCAAGTGCATAGTAGCTTTCTTGGCTTATTGAATACAGCTATCCAAGCAGAATAAAACTGTTCAGCATCATCTGACATAAACCATTGTGGTTTAACAATGCCAATTTGATGCTTTAAGTGGCTGAAAAAAATTCATCAATAGTATCTTATCTTCCCGATTAGAAAAGCACCATGCAACAGGAAAACCTTCCCCAAACTCATCCACAACAACAATACTAATTAATTTAAAATCATATACCATGAGTAGAATCAATGCAAACCACTTTGTTGTTGCCACATAAATGCAAGACTTCTGCCTGAATTGGTGTTTGAATAACTAGGGCAAAGTCATCCTTATTTAAACCTTGGTTAACACCAATATCAGCGACAGTCTCACCCTGCTGTTTATAAAAAAATTACTGGGCTATTTTTTTTCCTTCCATCTCTTTGACCCACAAATGCACGCTTATAACGTCACTTGAATGCCTTTTCCATCCATGAATATTGAAGGCTTTTTCTATATTATTTAAGTCTTTCTTTACAAGTAGGTGAATTCGAGCTATATCTGGACCAATATTGTCCCTCACTTTATCTAATATTATATGATCAAAACTAACCCCTTGCAATAGTTGACCTGCTATAGCTTCCCTTTCTTGTAACGATAGTCTTAAATGCCCCACTGAAAAGTCATGACCATAATGTGTCGTTACAAAATTGGCCTGTATACAATCTTCATAATATTGTAGAACAATTTTGGAAGTACAATACGCATCAATTTTTGATGTACCCTGTGATTTCAGGCACCGCTTTCCCATACCTCTTGTGTTGAAATAACCACTTCTGCTGCAATATTAGTATTGAAATTTATTTTTGGTTGACAATTTCATGCCAGAACTCTTTATATAATATACATTTGTAGTCTTCTCAACTTTAGATTTCCATTCTAAAAACTCTACAAATGTACAATTATGTAATCTAATAGCAACATGCATGGCAACTAAATTTCCTTTCTCACTGTCAAATCTTCTAGTCTCTTCTTTGAAATCAATGTTATGGACATTTACTAAGTGTTCCTGCAGTACATTTAGTCTGGCACATGTGAATAAACAGTTGTGTTCCATGCATTTTATGGATCCTCTCTTTTTCAATGTATTTTTGTGAACATTAGCAGAATGTTTATATAAAGACGCATAATGCTTGAACTTTTTATTGCAGTCTAAACATGTAAATAATTGATTGGTATGAACAGAAGCTGCTTGACCTGAGCTGTCATTAGAGTTTGCATAACCCGATAGAGTAAAACTATTACAGTCAGCAGCTTCACCACAAAGAGGTGAGTGAGGAGATTTATATTGTACTTCACTAGTACTTGATGAAGGGGGAGTTTTACATTCTGTGTCACCTGAGATTATTATAGGAGGATTTTCACATTCTGACCATCTGAACTTGCAGTAGGAGTTTGAGCACGAGGACCTGTTGATAATGGGGTATAATTTTCACATTTTTTGCTGTTTGGCTCAACACATTGACATTCTGTGCTACCAACAATTGATTCCTCGTTGCTTGGTATTGTTAGGTCAGAATTACTTGTCTGTGCATTAATCACAAGAATATTAATCTCGGGGTTCTGGGAAGAGAGCACTGAAAAGTCAGGGATCAAGTAAACTAAATATGAATTGCTCTGCATATATTAAAGCAATAAAAAATGTCGTAGTGATTGTACTACTGTGGTTTATAGCTCAACACATTACAATCATAAAAATCAATTAGGACATTAACACATTAGTAACACTACCAAACTTGTTGTTGCTGAAAAGCTTGAGGCAGGGATTTCCCCAAATAGAATTATTCAGGATATTCGAGGCAGCAAATCTGCAAGAAGAATTACCAGAGATCATTTGATATCAGGAAAGGATGTGAACAATATTAGGAAAATATTCAACACAGATTGAATACAAAGGCATTCTAATGACTTTGTGAATGTTTCAACAATGGTTGATGAAATGCAAGCATCAGATTACAATGCTGTTCTACTCTTCAAACAACAAAGTGAAAACTCCTCTAAAAAGTATACTTCTTTAGATACTCATGATTTTCTTCTTGTTTTGCAGACAGAATTTCAAAAGGAAATGTTTGTTAAATTTGGAAAAAATGGTATATGTGTGGATGCAACATATAATGTAAATAGTTACAGTTTTCATTTAATCAGTGTACTTGTCTTAGACCAGTATCAGGAACGAATTCCTGTAGCTTGAGGTATATCAAATCGCGAAGATGAATCTGTCTTAAAATATATATTTGAAGCAATTAAATCAACAGGTGGTGATCTTTCTACAGAGTGGTTTATGTCAGACATGGCACTACAGTACTACAATGCTTGGAAGAATGTATTTGATTCAGAAAGAACTAAATATTTATGGTGTGCCTGGCACATTGATAGTGCTTGGAGGAAAGCAGTTAAAAAATATTTTGATAGCCCCAGTAGTCAGCAAGAAGCATATTACCAACTACAAGTACTCTTGATGGAGTCATGCAAAACAAAATTCCAAATATTGTTAACTAAATTTTTGACACAACTCAAAAGTAGTTCTTTCTTGGACTATTTTCAACACTATACTAATCATATAGAACAATGGGCGTTGTGTTTTAGAGTAGGAAGTCCATTTAATTCAAATATGCAGAAGCCTTCCATCGTGTATTGAAAATGGTTTATCTGAAACACAAACGAAACAGACGTTTGGACACTCTCATCCATGTTTTATTTCAAATTGCTCGAGATAAAGCATATGAAAACTTGCAAAAGATAGAGAAGGGAAAACACAGTCACAGAATCTGTGACACAAGCAAGAGACACAAAACAGCAGAATTGTTTCACGATGCACAAATTGTGCATAAGAAAGATAACGAATATAGTGCATCTTCCCAGAAAAGGCCAAGTACATGCTATAGTATGTAAAATAATGGATAGCTGTAACTGGAAATTGAAATGCCAATTTTGTACTTGCTCCTGTTTGGATGCTTGCACTAATAATACTGTATGCAAACATATTCATTTAGTACATATGTATACCAATAAAGATGTCAACAATGCTCTGATCAGAGGTTATGATGAAGGTTGTGATAGGGAGCATTTTCAAAAATTGGCCTCATATAACAATTCAGAAACTATTTGTATAGACAAAATAAAATGCTTCAAAAAATAAAATGTCGTTTATCCCAAATTGAATCTTTGTGTGGTAGTATGGAAAGCACTAACTCACTACAATTGATATATGAATCATTGGGAAGTATCTCATCCATTGCATTATCATATGTTGACATACCAATTAAAAAAATAGCAGCTAATTCTAAAAGTATACCGCAAAGAAAGTTTTTTTCAACACGAAAGAAAAGATAGGATTCTAAAAGAACTATTAGCAATCCCACTATTACTGAAGCTATGCAATGCGAAGACAAATTAAATTGTACTGAAACTGAAATTTGTGCTGTATGTTTCCAGCAAGATGATACATTGAAAGATGATAATGTACAGTGAATATCATGCAAGCTGTGCTCTGTTTGGGTACATTTAAACTGCATTAATATAAATGATAACAATGATTTTTGTTCATTTTGTCAATAGCTAATAGCAATTTATAGTTCTCTTCATTTATATTTTATTTATTTATTTATTTTTTTATTATCTTTTTTTGCTATCTCAATATTTATCACTTGCTGCTTAATCTAAACCTTGGGCTTAAAAAATAAGCCAGCAGTTCCTGTAAACTGACTGCTGTAGAATAAGTACTTGCATTTATTATATAATACCGTAGCTAATGTCATTAATGTCAACTCTTCAAGTCTGATTAATTAGATCGATTCATGCACCCACCAATCTCTTTTAAAAACATGTTGGTATATTATAAATATAATAATATTAGAATCAACCCCTTTAAAATAATTAGTACTAATATAAGTATGAGTTCACATTGTATATGGTGTGAATTCACACTGAATTTGGTGTGGACTCGCACTGAATTTGGTGTGTACTTCACACCAAAACTATGAGGTGCACATCACACCATATTTTAGTGTGACTATTGTTACAAGTGGTTCATGCTTAATTTGGTGTGAACCACACACCTTTTGGTTTACAGTGCACTGACTTATCCACCATGAAGAAAAACTTCTTTGCTCTGGTTGAGCGATATGCTAAACATTCTTCTCCATTCCGGACATTTTCACTGCAAATGTTCTTTCGTGTAATTTATTTAACACATAATTACACTTAGTTATGTTACTATAGTTACATGTATCTGGATCAAAATATATGTGGACTACGAGAGAAACATTTAAAGGTCACTTTATACTTCTATTGGTAAAGGGTCATTTGAATGTATTCATATCTGGGTTTGTAAAACTTATTGATCACACAATAGCTATTGGTAATAAATCACATTATATTGGTAAATAATTATTTTAATGTATCCAGGTTAGTTTATAGATGTTGGTTGAGGGATAAATAATGGTAATGGATCACTTTAATATTCATCATAAAACATTGTAATGTGTAATAGTACTATAATATATTGATGTCATATTGTGGTTCATTCTTAGGAAAACTTTGCATTATGTGACTTCAATCATGGCAACAAGAAGACAAGTTCAATTTCATTTGTTTGTAAAATTTCATCCTTTCTACTACTCTGAACCATTTCATTATGTTGTCTCCATTTTCAAGTCTAGATCTGGATTTTTCAAGCACATTTGGATAGTTGTGATGATGAAAGATTATTATTTTCTGAAGTATGATACACATTAAAAGAGGTCTAAAGTATAGTAATTGATGTTATAGCTACTTTCATATCTATGGAACAAGGAAAGTGTCTTGTTAAGTGTTAACCCTTTCGTTCCGGATCCCGCTTTAAAGCGGGGTGAAGACTGGTTGGCTTCTCCAAATTTTTCGGCGAGCGAGCATAGCGAGCGAGACACTTACCGGGGTAAAAATGAAAAAATCGGGGATGTTTGTATACTAGTGATGTCCTTGAACACAAATGGCGAGCGAGCCTAAAGACTATACTATTTTTTATATGAATGATTTTGACTTCTAACACTGAAGCTACTCAAAGTAAGGTAGTTTTTTAATTTTCGCATACCCGAGTTTTCTTTGTGATATTCTTTAGCTAAGTAGTGGTTGTAACACACAATGCTTTGACACAACTGGACATGCACCTACACAAACTTACCTCTGCGGTAGTCTAGTGGACAATGTATTTTCAAGTAAATACTGTTGAGCACGGCTTATAACCATGACAAAGAGCGCATTGACTTACCCCCGCCACTAACTCGAATAGAAATAGAAGTCCCTTAAGTTTTCAAGTTTTAACTGCACCCGCAAAAGAATTCAAAACGGTAAACAATTCAATTTCTAGGGTGATACGGATAGCGATCAATAAACCAGAGGATTCTGTTTAGTGCAATTTGGGACGGGGTCGACCACATAACTAACACAAAAATGCGAGGGTCAAAGTACAAAATGACATACGTACGTCCAAACATATATACAAATAAATAAACTAGTGATGTGCTTGAGCACAAATGGCGAGCGAGCCTAAAGACTATACTATTTTTATATGAATGATTTTGACTTCTAACACTGAAGCTACTCAAAATAAGGTCCAGTTTTTTAATTTAGCATACAGGGTAAAGGGACTTCAGTGCCATAGTAACAACTCTCACAGACTTACCTTCATTGTAGTCTAGTGGACAATGTATTTTCAAGTAAATACTGTTGCGCACGGCTTATAACCATGACAAAGAGCGCATTGACTTACCACTGCCACTAACTCGAATAGAAATGGAAGTCCCTTAAGTTTTCAAGTTTGAACTGCACCAGCAAAATAATTCAAAACGGTAAACAATTCAATTTCTAGGGTGATACGGGTACTGATCGATAACCCAGAGGATTCTGTTTACTGCAATTTGGGACGAGGTCGACCACATAACTAACAGAAAAATGCGAGGGTCAAAGTACAAAATGACATATGTACGTCCAAACATATATACAAATAAATAAATAAACTAGTGGTGTGCTTGAGCACAAATGGCGAGCGAGCCTGATAGTTAGGTAACATAAAATGTTACTATGTTTTAGCTTACTTCATGCAAACACTGTAATAGCAGTTATGACATTTGATTTCAGCAAACAAATACAAAATCACTCTCTTACCTTATTAATGGTAACTTTTGTAGTATCAAACATCAACCATTCTGATAATCTCAATCACCAGTAACTCTTGAACAAGCTCTCAGCTACGATAAAAAATAAACCAGTGTTATTATTTGTAATTTTAGCTAACAAATATGGAATTACTACTTACATCA
>WLWD01000629.1_pt1 | contig 12669 bp, 10 predicted proteins | sample 6712731 | NCBI WGS metagenome assembly WLWD01 (sample SAMN12718690, study PRJNA576275) | sponge metagenome | isolation source: marine sponge | host: Mycale hentscheli | place: New Zealand: South Island, Marlborough, Capsize Point | collected 2014-11-01
GTACGTATTCAGTGACCCACGTTGCCATTTATACTACCTTCATTCTTTCTTAAATCAAGAGTACATATCGGCTAAAGTATTCTTTAGAATTCTCTCCTGGCTTTCCACCTTAGCCATCCCTGAAAAAATAATAAAAAAGACGAATTTTTCATTGATTTAATTTTCGTTGGCGTTATTGTGTGTATTAATACGTGCAATTTAATTAAAAATTAAGGAATTATATCAGATATGAAAAAAAGAGAGAGATTAAAAAAGGAACTGATGAGCAACCTTGATATTATTATTGGTTCAGTTGTCATGTATCGCTCAAAATGCGGAAAGAACTGCACCTGTAACAATGGGGAGAAACATATCTGCTATTATCTCAGTTCGAAAAAAGAAGGTAGAACTAAAAATCTTTATCTTCCGCCCGGATCAATCGGCGAGGCAAAAGAAATGAATGAGAGATATAGGAAAGTTAAAGCCCTGCTGCAGGAAATCAGCCAGTGTAATTATGAGAGTCTGAAAAAAAGAAATCTTACCAAAGGGAAATAACAGTTGCCGAAAGCACAAAGGTCAATCAGACATAATCATTCTTACGGAAAATGTCCGGAAACATGCAAACTTTCGCGACTGAGAGTAGAAAATGAGCAGCTGAAGAAGGGAAACGAACAATTCCGTCAGATTTTTGATGCTGCCGTGGATGAATTCAATAAACTCAAGCGACGGATTGAACAGCAGAAAGGGGAATTGAATTGTGAAAAAGAGGCGAATAAAGATCTGGAGAAAAGAATTCGGCAACTGGAACGAGAATTGAGTAATGAACGTGGTAAAGCGAATAAATTCGCATCTATGCTTTTTGGTTTGAAGAGTGAGAAACTGAAATTGCCAGATATCAAAGTTGAGGATAGGAATTCTATTGTAGTTGAAGAAATCAGCGAATCAGAAATCACTAATGCCGGGGAAGACGAATCGGCTGGGGAGAAAGAAAAAAAGACTGAAGCGGAGAAGGACAATGACACGGAAAAGAGAAAATCCGGAGGTCAGGATGGCCCCAAAGGAAATGGAAGGAAAATTCCTAAAGGGCTGCAGATTGTGGATAGAATTATTAGGCTGCCTGAGGGAGAAGTCATTCATGGAATTCCGGCGGAGAATTGGACGGAACAGAACGGCATGGATGAAGTATCATACACGATCAGAAAAAAAGTCGAATGGTACGTGGAACGTACTATCAGGCGTAAATATACTCCTCCTGCGAATTACGCCCTTGGCGTTCCCAAAATAATAACAGCTCCCATGCCGGCTAAACTCATTCAGCAGGGAAAATATGGGTTGGAAGTATGGATTGATATTCTTATCGATAAATATCAACAGCATATACCGATTCAGCGTCAAATTTTCGACATGCAGCAACACGAAGTCAATATGATTCCAGGAACTGTTTTCGGTGGTTTGAAAACAATATTTGGAACCTATTTGGAGCCTCTTTATAAAGAACTTATTATTGAATTGGAAAATGGAATAAGATGGCACGCTGATGAAACTCGCTGGTACATGCTTTGTGACGCCATGAAAAAATTATGGTATATGTGGGGATTCAAATCTGAAGATGTTGCTATTTTCGTTCTTGACGGCACAAGAAGCGCTTCTGTTACTGCGAAAACTCTTCTGGGGATTACCGATATAGTACAACTAAAAGAACCAGTTGAAATTCCTGAGGAGAAATTGAAAATATTGAATGTAGACAGGTATTCTGCCTACAAAATGTTGGCCGGTTTGGGTTTGGTTCTTCTGGCCTATTGCTGGGCTCATGTGAGAAGAGATTTCACTGACATTAAAAAAAAATATCCCGAAGAGCACGGACTGCTCAGATGGGCAGAGGAATGGTTGCTGAAAATCGCCGAACTGTACAAAATTAATAATCAGAGAGTAAAACATCCTCCCGGAAGTGATATGTTTTTAGAACACGATTCGAGATTACGTGAAGCCATTCATGACATGGGAAAAGAAATCAACGTTGAGATTAAGGCTGATGAAGATGAAGTTCATGAAGCCAGACTTAAAGCAATGATATCAATGAAAAATCACTGGGAGGGACTGATTATATTTGTTGGTAATCCCGAAATCCCGATGGATAATAATAAAATGGAAAACGGAATAAGACCATCATGTAAACAGAATAATATCAATCCACGAACTTACTTGCAGTATTACCTTGAGAAGTGTATAGAAAAAAACGGCGATATGAGTCAGGAGGAAATAAATTCAATGTGACCAGGGAAATTAAAAAATAATATCATCGTGAAAAACGATTTGACCTTGAAAAAATTCTGATTTTTTGTTTTCTTTATATTTCCTGCAAAAAACGATTCAGTAAGAAGAAATTAGGTTTGAGGGCAAAACGGGGACCACTGAGTATGTACCTCAAGACCGCGTCGTCGAAAACGCTTCAGGCCAAACACATATTTAAGTACAAACATGAGCGATTCAACAGCTGAACGATTGCGACGAGCCTCAAGATAGGCTGGACTATCCCAATCTGACTCGGGCGTAATCCGTTTCCCTTTTGAGCCGCTTATACTCACAGTGGCTACCCCTCTTTCTTTTGCGTCCCCTAAATTTGACTTTGATGAATAACCGTCATCAACGCTCACTAAAGAAGGCGCCGCCTTGGTGTTCTCAATGGCTAAATCAAGTACAGGGATAAATTCTTTCGAGTCGGCGGCATTCCCTTTGGGAACCTTACAAACAGGGATAAAACCATTGCCGCTTCGACCGAGTTGTGGTTTATATCCTATTTTCGCGGGCGAGGATCTTTCTTTATATAAGCTGCATCTTCATCTGAAATGCTCAAAACCTTCTCCGCAGAAGGAAGATGGACATCATTCATTACCCGATTCTCCGAGTAAAAAAGAACATGATATCCATCTGCAAGATCCTCGTCTATTTGCTTAGAAATGGCATCGAGCATTTCTCGACGACTTGGCTTCATATCGAGTTTTGCGCTCCGTTCTTTCATCTCTCCAAGTTCCCTTTTCAGATAACTCAGCGCTTTGTAGGCTGTCTTTAAAAATTTCCGATAGAACTTCTTTATCCTCTTTTTACTATTCGCTTTCCCGGCAATGGAATTGATCTTGAACAGCAGCGCTTGCAAAGACGAAATCCAGCTTGCCATCCACCATACCCGGAGTGACGGACCGCCATACTTCGAAAGTTTACCACCCAGACTAAACAGACGCTCAATAAGCTTGAGCAGAATACCCGCATCGGTCGGCCACTCTACGTTTCCTTCCACGGACGTACTGTCGAATGTCAGCTCCTTGAAATCGTCTAGGCCCTCACTGAGAATTAGCCCTCACTGAGCACGGTGAATTTGTTCTCGTGTTTCATTAGACGCCGCATTTACATTCTCAACAATCGTTGTGATCCCGGGAAGAAGCAGATCACGTTTTTGCAAGTAGTCTAAAATTGTGACCGAATCCCGTAAGCGTTCAATTGATGATAAACTGCTTAAGGTATGGAAGTAGCCTCGCAGGACAAGAAAAATCAACACCAGTTCGGCTTCCATTCGCGGACGACCCACTTGTAAATAAAGGGATGGAGCTTCCGTTTGTTCCACTTCACTCAAAATTTCTGGAAGGGCCTCGAATTTTGATTCAAAATAGGCTTTATCTTTTTGCCGTAACTCTTTTTTCTTTATCGCTACTGCATCTTGATCCTTTCGAATGCTATCGCGAATTTCCGGATGTCTACGGCTCATTTCCAGAACCTCAGACAAGAGCTCTTTCAAGTTCGTATCCGGAACCGGCAAGAATAGATTGCTGCTGCACACCGAGTCATTTGGAATTTGCTTGATCATTGTTGCCTCCATGGTAAATTAAATTATTGCAAGATAACACGTTACGCAATTTATTCAAGTCCAATCCCATGAAGAATATAGAAATTTTATACTCAAAATACCCTTTTCGAATGGGCTCTAATTAGATCATGCCATCCTTTTGATAAGGGAGTATCAATGCGTCCAGGCACCGCAAATACTTGCCGGCCTTGATCTAATGCGACTTGAGCTGTGATTAAGGCGCCGCTTTTAGCCCCTGCTTCGACGACCAAAATACCCTGAGATAACCCGGAAATAATTCGATTCCTCATGGGAAAAGATCGACGATCAGGTCTAAACATTAAAGGTTGCTCGCTTAACAAAAGTCCGTTTTCGCAAATTTTTCCTGCTAATGTCACATTTTCGGGTGGATAAATAGATCCAAGGCCTCCGCCCAAGACAGCAATAGTATGCCCATTTGACTTTAGAACTGCGTTGTGAGCAGCGGTATCAATCCCCCGTGCGAGCCCGGAAATAACGCACCAACCGGAACTCACCAGAGAGTGAACTAACGTCTCTGTTATTGAAACTCCATAATTGGAATTTCTACGCGAACCAACAACGCCAATATTTTGTGTTTTTTCTAAACAGGTCAAGTCGCCCCGTGCATACAGGCACAATGGCGGGTCGTAAATTTCTCTCAGGATATCTGGGTAACGGGAATCAGCCAAAGTGATTATATTTACACCCGCTTTTGCAGTTTGGCTTAATTCGACATCGATATCGGTTGTCTTTTCCCAATCACCGATAACGACGGCCGTTTTCTGGCCAATACCTTTTATTTTTGCCAATGACGATGATGTTTCGGACAATAAGTATTCAGGTGATGAAAAATTTGCCAGCAAGCGCTTGACTCTTACGGGTCCAACTCCTGCCAGGAAGTTTAAAATTATATAGGCTTCACGGCTAGTCAAGACGTGCTCCAATGGCGCGCTTGATCAGATTTTTTTCTATTTTTGAATCGATGTTAACTTTACCAATTTTTTCTGGTAAAACTAAATTCAACTCACCATCAATACATTTTTTGTCCGTGTACATCGCCAGAAGAATTTCGTCTGGTGTAAATCGATTAAATTTAATCGGGAGTCCAAGAGACTGAAACAGATCATCCTGTCGTTTGACCAAACCGAGTCGTTGTGATCCGCCGTACTTCATGACCGCGAGATCAGCAGCCATCCCCATGCCGATTGCAATTGCTTCACCGTGTGTGAGATCAGTGTAGGCCGTCAGTTTTTCCAACGCATGCCCAAATGTGTGCCCATAATTTAAAATCGCTCTTCGTCCATGGTCGAACTCATCGCTTGCGACAACACCGGCTTTTAATGAACAACATGTGTGAACAATGGTTTGAAATACGGTTTGATCAATCTGCAAAATAGACGATACATTTTCTTCTAAAAACATAAAAAAATTTTCATCAAGAATTACTCCATATTTAACAACTTCGGCGAGTCCACACGCTAATTCGCGAACAGGTAGACTTTTTAACACCATAGTATCGACAAAAACCATTTTCGGTTGATGAAAGGCCCCAATCAAATTTTTCCCCTGTTCCAGATCGACGCCGGTTTTGCCCCCAACACTGCTGTCCACCTGTGCGACGAGCGATGTTGGAATTTGGATGTAATCTACTCCCCGCATATAGGTTGCAGCAGCAAATCCAGCCGTATCGCCAACAACCCCGCCTCCTAAAGCAATGACCATTGATTTTCTATCTAACCCGGCAGCTATCATCTGACTATACATTGCTTCCACTGTTTCCAAATTTTTTGATTTTTCTCCCGGACTAAATGCATAATCTCCCAGATATCGAACTCCTAGGTTAATCAAAAACTGCTTGACGGATTCTAAATATAAATTTTGAACAATTTTATCTGTTATGACAAAACAACTACGGTTGGCGAATTGTTCAGTCGCTAAAGGAACGTCCTGCCATTGGGTAAAACCATCGTTGCTGACAATGACGTCATGCGATCGATTATCCAGTGGTACATTTAATGCAGCAATACTCATAATTACCTATCTTTTCTTATGGTGCGAGCAGCAGCTTTTTTCGATCCCGCCTGCAAGCGGAACCAAGACCGGAAGGGATATTACAGAAACGCATCGAAACCCTAATCGAGTTCGGTATGTTAAGAAAACGTTCACCCATAATTGCTGTACTTTGTTCTAAATCCGTAAAAAATATTTCGAAAATTAATACAACCATTTGGTCGCAAAGGTGTTGCAGTACGTATTCAGTGATCCACGTTGCCATTTATACTACCTTCATTCTTTCTTAAATCAAGAGTACATATCGGCTAAAGTATTCTTTAGTACATATCGGCTAAAGTATTCTTTAGAATTCTCTCCTGGCTTTCCACCTTAGCCATCCCTGAAAAAATAATAAAAAAGACGAATTTTTCATTGATTTAATTTTCGGCGGTATTATTGTGTGTATTAATACGTGCAATTTAATTAAATTAAGGAATTATATCAGATATGAAAAAAAGAGAGAGATTAAAAAAGGAACTGATGAGCAACCTTGATATTATTATTGGTTCAGTTGTCATGTATCGCTCAAAATGTGGAAAGAACTGCACCTGTAACAATGGAGAGAAACATATCTGCTATTATCTCAGTTCGAAAAAAGAAGGTAGAACTAAAAATCTTTATCTTCCGCCCGGATCAATCGGCGAGGCAAAAGAAATGAATGAGAGATATAGGAAAGTTAAAGCCCTGCTGCAGGAAATCAGCCAGTGTAATTATGAGAGTCTGAAAAAAAGAAATCTTGCCAAAGGGAAATAACAGTTGCCGAAAGCGCAAAGGTCAATCAGACATAATCATTCTTACGGAAAATGTCCGGAAACATGCAAACTTTCGCGACTGAGAGTAGAAAATGAGCAGCTGAAGAAGGAAAACGAACAATTCCGTCAGATTTTTGATGCTGCCGTGGATGAATTCAATAAACTCAAGCGACGGATTGAACAGCAGAAAGGGGAATTGAATTGTGAAAAAGAGGCGAATAAAGATCTGGAGAAAAGAATTCGGCAACTGGAACGAGAATTGAGTAATGAACGTGGCAAAGCGAATAAATTCGCATCTATGCTTTTTGGTTTGAAGAGTGAGAAACTGAAATTGTCAGATATCAAAGTTGAGGATAGGAATTCTATTGTAGTTGAAGAAATCAGCGAATCAGAAATCACTAATGCCGAGGAAGACGAATCGGCTGGGGAGAAAGAAAAAAAGACTGAAGCGGAGAAGGACAATGACACGAAAAAGAGAAAATCCGGAGGTCAGGATGGCCCCAAAGGAAATGGAAGGAAAATTCCTAAAGGGCTGCAGATTGTGGATAGAATTATTAGGCTGCCTGAGGGAGAAGTCATTCATGGAATTCCGGCGGAGAATTGGACGGAACAGAACGGCATGGATGAAGTATCATACACGATCAGAAAAAAAGTCGAATGGTACGTGGAACGTACTATCAGGCGTAAATATACTCCTCCTGCGAATTACGCCCTTGGCGTTCCCAAAATAATAACAGCTCCCATGCCGGCTAAACTCATTCAGCAGGGAAAATATGGGTTGGAAGTATGGATTGATATTCTTATCGATAAATATCAACAGCATATACCGATTCAGCGTCAAATTTTCGACATGCAGCAACACGAAGTCAAGATGATTCCAGGAACTGTTTTCGGTGGTTTGAAAACAATATTTGGAACCTATTTGGAGCCTCTTTATAAAGAACTTATTATTGAATTGCAAAATGGAATAAGATGGCACGCTGATGAAACTCGCTGGTACATGCTTTGTGACGCCATGAAAAAATTATGGTATATGTGGGGATTCAAATCTGAAGATGTTGCTATTTTCGTTCTTGACGGCACAAGAAGCGCTTCTGTTCCTGCGAAAACTCTTCTGGGGATTACCGATATAGTACAACTAAAAGAACCAGTTGAAATTCCTGAGGAGAAATTGAAAATATTGAATGTAGACAGGTCTTCTGCCTACAAAATGTTGGCCGGTTTGGGTTTGGTTCTTCTGGCCTATTGCTGGGCTCATGTGAGAAGAGATTTCACTGACATTAAAAAAAAATATCCCGAAGAGCACGGACTGCTCAGATGGGCAGAGGAATGGTTGTTGAAAATCGCCGAACTGTACAAAATTAATAATCAGAGAGTAAAACATCCTCCCGGAAGTGATATGTTTTTAGAACACGATTCGAGATTACGTGAAGCCATTCATGACATGGGAAAAGAAATCAACGTTGAGATTAAGGCTGATGAAGATGAAGTTCATGAAGCCAGACTTAAAGCAATGATATCAATGAAAAATCACTGGGAGGGACTGATTATATTTGTTGGTAATCCCGAAATCCCGAAATCCCGAAATCCCGATGGATAATAATAAAATGGAAAACGGAATAAGACCATGTGCTCTGGGAAGAAACAATTATATTGGAAACCATTCACTTTGGGGCGGGGAATTGTCCGCCTGTATGTATTCGATCATTCAAACATGTAAACAGAATAATATCAATCCACGAACTTACTTGCAGTATTACCTTGAGAAGTGTATAGAAAAAAACGGCGATATGAGCCAGGAGGAAATAAATTCAATGTGACCAGGGAAATTAAAAAATAATATCATCGTGAAAAACGATTTGACCTTGAAAAAATTCTGATTTTTTGTTTTCTTTATATTTCCTGCAAAAAACGATTCAGTAAGAAGAAATTAGGGTTGAGGGCAAAACGGGGACCACTGAGTATGTACGTTGGTTATTCCTGAAAAACATGGCTCATAATGGGGCCTTGAAGATGTTTATTTCATGCACTGAGAGCTCTCATCAAATCGCCCGCACTCCCGTACGACAGACACCTCCTGTTTAATGTAAAATGCCACTGCTATGACCGTATGGCCATATTGCAAGAGTCTTTCACGGCAATTCTATTGAAATATAAACTGCTTATTATTAGTATGTTATGGCTTTAAATTGAAGTATTATGTGCTCCCTTTGCAATAAGGTATTTCATTAATAACAACAAATTTAAAGGAGGGAAAATAATGAATAGTAAAACACAAGCAACTACTGTCGAGAATGAATTCTACAGCCCGATGCTGCGAGCACTGGTAAAGGCCGAGGCAAAGAGGGATTGCCCCGAATTCCCCGACGAGCATTTTTTGAAGGCAGGGGTTGGGCGGTGCCTGAACGATGTACGTAGCGGACGAGACTGGATTCAAAAAGCAATGACGATTTTGAAGCTGGCGATCACCGTTAGCCGGTTCTTTATCAGCTTGAAAAGCCAGAGGCGGCTACGACTTACCCAAAACATTGCCTGTGCAGTTCGAGCAGAAGCCGATGAGATCGCCACGGCAAAAGACGATCCCTTTGCAGAGCATGCCGAACTTGATGGAGTCGCGATCTACGCCGCAGACGGTCATTGCCATGGAAGCTCAGCTCATGACCAGCTAATTGATCAGAAGCGTTACCCCGTCGGACATTTTTTTGCCATGAATCTTCGGACTCAAACGATGATTCATTTGGATGTGGCTCGTCCGAAGGTGAAAAAAGAGCATGATATAACCGCGTTGAAACGCTTGGAGGCAAATGCCCTGCGTATGGAAGAACCGACAGGGCGAAAGGTAATTATAGCCTATGATCCGGCGATCTACGACTTCGTCCAGTGGAATAACTGGAAGCAGTCGAAGGGGATTTACATCATCACTCGAATGAAGGAGAATACCAATTTACTAATCTGTGACGACCGTGAGTTTGACCGGGAGGATCCCCGCAATGCAGGCATAATCTCGGACCGGACGGGAGTAACAAATAGCGGTCGCAGGTTGCGTAAAATTGTTTACATTGAACCGGCAACTGGAAAGAGATTTGTCTTCCTGACAAACGAAATGACATTGCCGCCGGGGTTGATCACTTTCATATACAAGAAGAGATGGGACATTGAAAAAGTGTTCGACCAATTCAAAAATAAACTGATGGAAAACAGGGCCTGGGCAAAATCATTGAACGCTAAATGTGTCCAGGCGCAGTTCATGGTTCTGGCGCACAACCTCACCTTAATCCTGGAACGTAAACTTGAATCCGAAGAAGGCATATCCGATACCAAGATTGAAAAGAAGAGAACCCTGAGAATTCAAAAGGATCTGGCAAAGATCAAGGAGGCGGGAAGAAAAGAAAACCCGCTTGTTACACGACCCGATAAAGCCGTTCAGAGGTCGTTTCAGTTTATCCGATGGCTCAGGGACTCTTTGCTTGTCAAGACTCCCTGGAGGCAGGCTGTAGAGGCTCTGAGGCCCCTTATGACCGCATATTTGTCATGAAAAAACAAACACCGTTGGACAAGGATTCGTACATGTGGCCAATATTCATGAACTAGGAAAGTATGAGCTTCAAAATCCTCTTGACCTAGGCGGTGTGCAATTGCCGGAAGTCTCTCTTGAATCCGCTGATCTCGCCTATTATAGATTGGAGAAGGCAACGCTGGCCGATGCGAGTCTTATTGGGATAAACTTTAAAGAAGCTAACTTGCGGGGAGCAAATCTCCGGTTCGCCGATTTGTCGAAAGCTACCCTTACAGGCGCGGATCTGACGGAAGCGGATCTCAGTGGAGCGGATCTCACCGGGGCGTATTTACGTCGGTGTATCCTGACAAACGCGAACCTGACGAATACGATCACTGTTGATGCAGTTTGGGATGACGCAAAAATGGACGGTATGATAAAATAGTCAAGATTATTAATCTGATTCATTCATCCAGCTCGTTGTAAGTAATATTGTTAGCAATAGGTTAACCAAACTAAATGATCAGAATGTACCAAGAATGTATACTGAGGACACATTTGAAGAGGAAATCAAACGACTGTACAAGTCATCGGTAAATGAACCCGCTATTGGGCCTTTTGAACTGCGAGATGCGGTTATTCAAGGATTAACCCTGCATTGTCTTCGGTTTATTGAGTGTCGTCTCTACAATGTGATGTTCATTGACTGCGATCTCCGTGGTGCAGAATTTACTGAATCAGCGTTGACCCATGTCATCGTATACCGTTGTGCAATTTACGGTTTACTTCTTCCCTCACAACATTCAGCGGGCATGGTGCAATGCTTCAATCCACTATGCCGTGCGATCCATAGATCTACTGATAGTTGAGTTTTCAGATATATAAATTCAACTCGCCCATTAAGGGTTCCTCTTCTTGTTTGGAAAATATACTCAGATCGAGATTTTTAGAATTGGTTTTGAAAGTTCGCTTCGGATGGGATGAAAAACTAAATCACTCTTTTCTTTCTGAACTATGATAAACGGCTCCCATGAGTCCGAATCAATCACTATGTCACTGGTTCTAGCACTCGGTTAAATACGAGCTGCGAAACCTACTGTACCACTAGGAATATCATCAATGGTTCATATTACCTCTCAAGTAGAAATCCCCATCAGAAATACCGAGAATCGGTTTCATTAATTTATTGCGTGTTATCTCCACAATCAACTAGCAGAAAGAGAGTAGTTGAAAATTTTTCTTCTTGAAATTGAGCATATAATTGACATCAAAAAGGTTAGTTTTTAAGTTCTTAATCCATTGTGTTTTAAAGCAACGGTGTTGGTTATTCCTGAAAAACATGGCTCATAATGGGGCCTTGAAGATGTTTATTTCATGCACTGAGAGCTCTCATCAAATCGCCCGTACTCCCGTACGACAGACACCTCCTGTTTAATGTAAAATGCCACTGCTATGGCCATATTGCAAGAGTCTTTCACGGCGATTCTATTGAAATATAAACTGCTTATTATTAGTATGTTATGGCTTTAAATTGAAGTATTATGTGCTGCCTTTGCAATAAGGTATTTCATTAATAACAACAAATTTAAAGGAGGAAAAATAATGAATAGTAAAACACAAGCGACTACTGTCGAGAATGAATTCTACAGCCCGATGCTGCGAGCACTGGTAAAGGCCGAGGCAAAGAGGGATTGCCCCGAATTCCCCGACGAGCATTTTTTGAAGGCAGGGGTTGGGCGGTGCCTGAACGATGTACGTAGCGGACGAGACTGGATTCAAAAAGCAATGACGATTTTGAAGCTGGCGATCACCGTTAGCCGGTTCTTTATCAGCTTGAAAAGCCAGAGGCGGCTACGACTTACCCAAAACATTGCCTGTGCAGTTCGAGCAGAAGCGATGAGATCGCTACGGCAAAAGACGACATTGCAGGAGCATGCCGAACTGATGGAGTCGCGATCTCGCCAGCAGCGGGTCATGCCATGGAAAGAGCTCACTCAGGACAAGCTATTGATCAGAAAGCGTTACCCGTCGGAATTTTTTTGCATGAATCTTCGGACTCAAACGATGATTCATTTGGATGTAGCTCGTCCGAAGGTGAAAAAAGAGCATGATATAACCGCGTTGAAACGCTTGGAGGCAAATGCCCTGCGTATGGAAGAACCGACAGGGCGTTGTTAATTAGAGCCCATTCGAAAAGGGTATTTTGAGTATAAAATTTCTATATTCTTCATGGAATTGGACTTGAATAAATTGCGTAACATGTTATCTTGCAATAATTTAAAATCTAATTTAATTTGCCATGGAGGCAACAATGATCAAGCAAATTCCAAATGACTCGGTGTGCAGCAGCAACCTATTCTTGCCGGTTCCGGATACGAACTTGAAAGAGCTCTTGTCTGAGGTTCTGGAAATGAGCCGTAGACATCCGGAAATTCGCGATAGCATTCGAAAGGATCAAGATGCAGCAGCGATAAAGAAAAAAGAGTTACGACAAAAAGATAAAGCCTATTTTGAATCAAAATTCGAGGCCC
>WLWD01000983.1_pt1 | contig 12666 bp, 8 predicted proteins | sample 6712731 | NCBI WGS metagenome assembly WLWD01 (sample SAMN12718690, study PRJNA576275) | sponge metagenome | isolation source: marine sponge | host: Mycale hentscheli | place: New Zealand: South Island, Marlborough, Capsize Point | collected 2014-11-01
TTTTTGATGAGCGAGGCTTCCGAGTTACATGATCAGAATTCTGGATTATAAGAAAATGAATATTGACAAGCCTATTTTAGTACATATGCATGTATATTACCCATTAGCAGCATGATGTTGAAAAAATTATATATATAAAAACCAAGCAGCTTTAAAATTTGCTCTGAATAATACATTTGATACATTTTAATTATTTATTGGATATATTATTCCATCTCTTCCACACGCTATTTTAAACAATAAAAATTAAAAATATTTGGTTGCCACTGGGAATTGAACACAGGACCACTTGCTTAACACACAAGCACTCTGCTTCTGGGCTACTACAACCAGCTTGCAAACAAACGCTTCAATTCTGTATTTCAATTATGTTATTAATGACTTGAATTAGATTAAGTGCAAATTCAACTTGATGTAAAAAGCAGCAAACATAAATGACATTTGCAGGAAGTGCGATATAATACGTTTATTATTACAAGAAAGATTTCTATGGTTACCTGATGAGTTAAAATATAATTCTGTTGTACCATACTGATGCCATGATTACTATTACCTGATAGCTATCCTCATAAAAATGGAATAGGTAATGGTAATCAATAGCAAGGCTGTTCAGTACAATAATGCAAGAGTTTAAATGAAAAACTTTTGTGTTATATTAAAAAAGGCTCTCTCACAAGATTATTTTTCAATCAACCCCAAGTCAATAGCCACATAAATTTTTATTTGCTCCAATAATTTTCTAATTATTTCTAATTATCACAGAATATATTATATTATAATCTTGCTGTACTTAAACACATTAGTATTTATGGCAATCACAGAATTAAATAAATATCATTACTGACCTCAACAGTATCATTAATAGACTTAGTTTCAGCATGAACATCCCTCCTTCTATAGATGAATGGTTGAACTAATTAATAAGATAGAATAATAATAAATTCTCAATATACTCTCGATAAATGATGTCATCATAAAGGTTTTTTTCCTTCTTATTTGATTGCTTGAGTGAAAATAATTGAATTGCACAAAAGAAGTTAAATATGGTTCAAAGAGAGGTGTTGAAATATAATTGTTACCTAGTTAAGTGAAAGGTATGCTGCTAACATGGTGATGATATGTAAGTTCCTAGCATGAGTATAGTGTCAAATGTAGATGGTACGTATTTAAATGGAAATTAGGATAAGTATTTCACAGTAGTGATGGGTTACATCCATGATTACTTACCTGCAACACATTTTGCTAATACTAATTAGGCTTACAGGAGACTTAAAACATTAATGTATAAGTCTGGTTGGCCATTGGAAATTGTTCAAAAGCAATATGAATAAACGTTGAAAATTTAAGACTTAGAAGTAATTTGCAAAGGGACAACTTGAACTTTCTGTTTTAGTACTTCAATTTCTTAGGATAAAACTCGCTAGTTTACCCCAAAATTACCTTACGAGGTTATTATTAGCTAGTGCACAGACTTCGGAAGTAACCAACACTAACTGGAAACCCAAGCCCTTGACAATCTAGGTTCAACGTATCATACGCAATCTTAACTACTTGACGTAACCCTACTCACCCGATTCGTAAACGATCCTCCCAATGTCAAAGGCAAAGGTAGGAAACCCGCAGAAGATGTCCATGGGTTCTTTCAAAATTAGGATAGTAGCAAATTGAAGTGAGTAAGTACTCTTCCAACAGTAACTTTAGCTCAAGCAGGCTTCCACGTGAACTAAACTGACCGTGGGAACAGTTGAAATATAACAGAGGAGGCAGGGAGTTTGCGGTTTGAACTTGAAAATAGACAGTACAGTATCTCGTGTTCGCACATCCATTGGAGTATTTCATGACTAAGGAGGCAATTATTATAAAAATTATTTACACCTTGCAATTGGAATGCTTATTTTGTGGAGGCTATGTGGAGTTTTAAGGGTGCTGCGACAACCGCCCACGCACATATTCACAATAATTGGATTTTGGTTGCTAGGGATTACTAACTTTTTTTCTTGGTGTTTGTAGAGCTCCAACTAAGGGTGGATCCTAAGAGTACTGCTAATGGACTAACTAAATTTAAAGAACGGGCCTTGGGAGCCTGTTTCGTTCAAGTTACGAGCTCCACAGCCTCATGTATATAATCCAGAACTCCTCCGCGGGTGCCGTCGCTGACGAGCCCATTCTTCGTCTACTGCTACATTTGTTGATTGTCTTCAAAACCTTCGTTGTACTTTTTCTCAATTTTGATTTGTTTTGTCTAGTTGACTGTGCTGATTTGATCCTCGCGGCAGCGCGCCCGAATTTTTTTCTTTCAAAAAAAATTGCTACGAACATTTTGTAGCTAAGGTCATAGTCAGCCTGTGTACGAAATTTGGAGTCATTTCTACTCGTAGTTTCTGAGAAGAAACACAAAATAGACTCCAGGACTAAAAATTAGTCCACGCGATCTTTAGGCAGAGACTTGACTACTTTCAAACCACACCCACAACAGATTCAATTAATGCCCGCGGGAAAGTGTGTTCCAGGTGCTCTCTAACTTTCGGGCGCCTACCGGTTAGCAAACCAGTTATCTGGCCGCCTTTCCTTCTCGATGATAAGCCCTACTGAAACGAGTGTGAGGAGATTATTGTAGTCTAGTTAATAGTGTTTTTCTCGGCATGGTCAGGTAAGGGAAGCCTTTTATCAAGCTAGCTAGATGCATATTCAGTGTGTGTATGTACCTACTAGTGATGTGCTTGAGCACAAATGGCGAGCGAGCCTAAAGACTATACTATTTTTATATGAATGATTTTGACTTATAAGACTGAAGGTACTGAAAATAAGGTCCAGTTTTTAAATTTCGCATACACGGTAAAGGGATTTCAGTGCCATAGTAACAACTCTGCAACCGCTTGAATTGAAGGAAAAAAACAATAACAAAATAATACACGTTATTTAAAAGTTTTGTTTGTGATATTCTTTAGCTAAGTAGTGGTTGTAACACACAATGCTTTGACACAACTGGACATGCACCTACACAGACTTACCTTCGCGGTAGTCTAGTGGACAATGTATTTTCAAGTAAATACTGTTGCGCACGGCTTATAACCATGACAAAGAGCGCATTGACTTATACCACAGCCACTAACTCGAATAGAAATGGAAGTCCCTTAAGTTTTCACGTTTGAACTGCACCCGCAAAAGAATTCAAAACGGTAAACCATTCTTTCTAGGGTGATACGGGTACTGATCGATAAACCAGAGGATTCTGTTTAGTGTAATTTGGGACGGGGTCGACCGAATAACTAACACAAAAACGCGAGGGTCAAAGTACAAAATGACATACGTACGTCCAAACATATATGTGACCGTCTATAGGAAAACCAGGCACAACGCGGCACCTTCGAATTTTTTTTTTTTTTTTTTTGCACTTAGGGAGTTGTCGGCATCCAGATATTGAGCTCTCCAAGTTTTATCGTCGCAGCTTTAGTCGTTCCTGCTATAATAGACCTAACCGTTCCCTTCCGTAGGCTTGAAACAATACATCCGGTTTTCCCGTAGACGGTCACATATACAAATAAACTAGTGGTGTGCTTGAGCACAAATGGCGAGCGAGACTTTTATTGACTTCTAACACTGAAGCTACTGAAAATAAGGTCCAGTTTTTTAATTTAGCATACAGGGTAAAGGGATTTCAGTGCCATAGCAACAACTCTCTGCAACTGCTTGAATTGAAGGAAAAATAAAACAACAAAACAATACACGTTATTTAAAACGTTTCTTTGTGATATTCTTTAGCTAAGTAGTGGTTGTAGCACACAATGCTTTGACACAGCTGGACATGCACCTACACAGACTTACCTTGGCAGTAGTCTTGTGGACAATGTATTTTCAGGTAAATACTGTGCGCACGGCTTATAACCATGACAAAGAGCGCATTGACTTACCACCTCCACTAACTCAAATAGAAATGGAAGTCCCTTAAGTTTTCAAGTATTAACTGCACCCGCAAAAGAATTCAAAACGGTAAACAATTCAATTTCTAGGGTGATACGGGTACTGATCGATAAACCAGAGGATTCTGTTTAGTGCAATTTGGGACGGGGTCGACCACATAACTAACGCAAAAACGCGAGGGTCAAAGTACAAAATGACATACGTACGTCCAAACATATATACAAACTAGTGGTGTGCTTGAGCACAAATGGCGAGCGAGCCTGATGGTTAGGTAACATAAAATGTTACTATGTTTTAGCTTACTTCATGCAAACACTATAATAGCAGTTATGACATTGATTTCAGCAAACAAATACAAATCACTCTCTTACCAACTTTTGTAGTATCAAACATCAACCATTCTGATAATCTCAATCACCAGTAACTCTTGAACAAGCTCTCAGCTACGATAAAAAATAAACCAGTGTTATTATTTGTAATTTTAGCCAACAAATATGGAATTACTACTTACATCATTATTGAGTATTGATAACTTCTGTAGTATCAAATTGAAGTTACTTTGACCATCTGAATTACCTTGAATTCTTGACAACAAGCTCTCACCTACAAAAACAAAAGACAATCAATTTTAGCACACAAATACAAAATTACTTTCTTACCTCACTTTCTTGAGCAGTGGTAACTTTTGTAGTTCCAAATTGGAGCCTATCTGACTATTTGAATTTACCAGTCACTGTTGACAAGCTCTTAGCTACAAAAAAGAATGGCCAGAGTTAATTTTGCATATTTAGCTAACAAATATGGAATTGTGTACTTATCTCTCAGCTTCCCTCGAGAAGTAGTAGCTTCCATAGCATTAATACTACGGTATTCTGACTACCAACGGCTCTTGACAACCAACAACCTGCACTCCGTATCCCCCCCATAAAACGGCGAAGTTTTGAAATGAAGTCTGGAAAAGGGTCTTCAATGCCATAGTAACCGGTCGAATCAACTTTTTGTGTCTTGAAAACAAGCGTTTTAGCAGGAATTTTCTCATACTTTGGAGCTTAAGTATAAAGTAAGGTTTGCTTAATGCTGTAGTTTCAGAATAAACTGGAGTGAAGCCTAAATAGCCGTGTTTTTAGGAGAAAAACGTTCCCGGCGCGCGCGTTTAAAGAGCATACGTACCATCCATACATACATACATACCATCCATACATACATACATACCATCCATACATACATACATATATATATAACATATACCCGATTTTGCATTATCCACCCCTAATACTGTCTCGCTCGCTTCGCTCGCTCGCCAATAAACATCCCCGATTTTTTCATTTTTACCCCTGTAAGTGTCTTGCTCGCTACGCTCGCTCGCCAATAAATTTATAAACATCCCCGATTTTCGATTGTGTTACCCCTGTAAGTGTCTCGCTTGCTACGCTCGCTCGCCAATAATAGATTAGTGAACCATTTTTGCTGCTGGAAAACTCTACAGTTTCAGTTTGTGTACAGTTTTCTGTACTTAGCTATTCACTTCATTTGTTTATTCATCCTTACTTAGCTAGCTACATCACAAAATATTCATCTATATTTAGCTGGCTATTTCAAAATATTTTTTTTATAAAATAAGTATCATTATTGTTATATACATTCATAAAAATTATCACTGGTCATCACAATACTGTAAAATAAACAAATCATGAGTGATATATCGGGAAGAAGTTTTGCACAAGAATACAAAATTAAAATAATGGAGTCATTAGTGCGGTATTATTTACCTGTCAATTCTGGGAACCAGTTTCTGCTCTAGGGAGAAACAATACTGATAAAGTAAGCCAAAAAATACAATATCAAACTGCTGCGTTCTTTACAACTTATGGCGGGGGCGGGGCCTCGGTTAGTTTATCAATTGGTAGGCGGGAAGCTTTGAATTACCCGCGCAAGCTAAGTTAGCGGTTGTTTTTACTAATGCGAGCATAGCGGATTTTTGTGGTTATTTGTGGTGCGTGCGGGTGCGCGCAAGTTGCTATGTCGCAGCACCCTTAATCATTGGACTTCTCCTTTATTAGCTATAGCTAGCTAATAATTTATTTCTTATATTGCACAAAAAAAAATCATGTTCCTTTCAAGTAGATTGCTAATGAAAGGACATCACACCAGAATTTAATGTATTGATGACAGCATGTATAGCAAACTGATTTGAAAGAAATTACACTTATTAATTTGTTGGTAGTAGTAACTCCCCATTTCTTTAGTCCCTATTACAGTTGTACAAGTGTGAAAATTTGAAAGCAAAAGGCTATCTAATTGTTTTTTCTGAATGTACACTTTTTTGGCAAATGAATGGACGAAGAACAGGTACCTAAAATAGAATAGAAGTAGGCAGTCACCCCTGTTAGTGGTCCTTATATGAAGATATAAGGAAATGATAACACCAACTTTTACAAGTCAGATCACCAAAACACTGATATAGTTAGCTATAACACCAAAGTATAAATTAATAATAATAGTAAGAATAGTAATAAATAATAATAATAATAATAATAATAATAGTAATAATAACAATATTAATAATAATAAATGAATAAATAAAATACATAATAATAATAATAATTGTAGAAGACCAAACCAAAGATGACTTGACATTATTAACTACTCATCATTTCACCTTTATATTATCATTTCACATTTACACTTAGCGAGCATGCTCAATTATTCTTTATTTGTGACCGGTTTTGGGAAAATCGACCTAAACGCGGCAAACAATTTTTTTCAGTATCCCGGGGTAAAGCCTTATGGGTCAATTTTTTTCAAAAAAAAAATTATGGCAGAAATGGATAGACACCAGTTAGCTCTAGCTTATGACGCAGTTGCGTGCTCTAGAACTCACACTAGGAGGCTAGAAACACTAGCCGGTTGGACTCGTGTACGGAGAGTTGCTAAGAAATTATTGGCGGGCTTTTCACTAACGGCGGGAAAAAACTGTAGCTAACTAATTCACTTACTATATTCTACATAATTCACGTACTCACGCAATTATCGCCATCATAGTTTCTTAAGGAGCCCTGCATTAAGCCTTTTAGACTTCTTTCAATCCGCCAGTAACCGGTTTATTCCAGTGTCCCGGAACATGCAGTAATAGTATACGGACACAAGCCACCCCCCCTGACCTTAGCAACGCCTTTACCCGGCGTTTTTTTCGAAATCAGCAATAATAAGTTTAGCAAAAATACTGAAGTGTTTTAGTGCGTAGGGCGAAGACGGCTTGTGCTACAACTTCTAAATTAGGAGGACGGCATCCCTAGGCCCCGTGCAGCCTACTGGTAGAATAAATTAGAAAACTTTAGATGCCGCGTTTAGGTCGATTTTCCCAAAACCGGTCACATTTGTACATGGTATTATCTCACATTCACATATCTCCTTTGTTACCTGTTTTTGTTTTTGTTTTTCATTTTCACTTCTCATTATGTTACTCAACTATTTATGTCTCAATTAACCACGTCATAGCCAATTACAGTATATAACTAGTGTCTATGAGAAGTCGAGTGAGGAACAGTACGATAAACATTTCCTATCTGATTAGGAAAAGCGGAAAGTCTCAGACAATGACCAAGAGTTCTGTCTTGCACACGACTCTTAGAGATTGACTCTTAGAGGTTGACCTTGCGTGAGCGGTTCCCTCTTCAATAATAGTGATAATAATAATAATAATAATAATAATAATTTTAATATTTTTATATAATAAGGTGTTAGCACACACAACCCAGTATGGTTGCAGTATAAATTATCAAAGCAAGGATGCTATGAGTGTGTAGCTGCTTTAAGAGGTGATAAGCAATACATCTTCTATTTATTCTAGGAGGCAAGAAGAAATATCACTAAATTGAGGTAATTTAATTGCTGGTTAGAGAATTCACTATCAGAGGTTCTGCTGTATACTTTAAGTGAGAAATGAGGATAAAAGCTGTAATTGTAAGTTATTATAGACTTGAGCATGTGTTTTAGGCGAGCGAGGGTAGCGAGCGAGACACTTACCGGGTAAAAACTAAAAAAATCGGGGATGTTTATTTATTGGCGAGCGAGCGTAGAGAGCGAGACAGTATTAGGGGTGGATAATGCAAAATCGGGTATATGTTATATGTATATATGTATGTGGGATGGTACGTATGCCCTTTAAACGCGCGAGCGGGGAACTTTTTTCTCTAAGAAACACGGCTTTTTAGGCTTGACCCCCCAGTTTATTCTGAAACTACAGCATTAAGCAAGCCTTACTTTATACTTAAGCTCCAAAGTGTGAGAAAATTCCTGCGAAAATACTTGCTTTTCAAGAAACAAAAAGTTGATTCGACCGGTTACTATGGCATTGAAGACCCTTTTCCAGACTCAATTTCAAAACTTCGCCGTTTTATGGGGGGGGATACGGAGTGCCGGTTGTTGGTTGTCAAGAGCCGTTGGTAGTCAGAATGCCGTAGTATTAATGCTATGGAAGCTACTACTTCTCGAGGGAAGCTGAGATAAGTAGCAATTCCATATTTGTTAGCTAAATATGCAAAATTAACTCTGGCCTTTCTTTTTTGTAGCTAAGAGCTAGTTAACAGTGACTGGTAAATTCAAATGGTCAGATTGGCTCAAATTTGGTACTACAAAAGTTACCACTACTCAAGAAAATGTGGTAAGAAAGTAATTGTGTATTTGTGTGCTAAAATTGATTGTCTTTTGTTTTTGTAGGTGAGAGCTTGTTGTCAAGAATTCAAGTTAATTCCAATGGTCAAAGTAACTTCAATTTGATACTACAGAAGTTATCAATACTCAAGAATGATGTAAGTAGTAATTCCATATTTTTTGGCTAAAATTACAATTAATAACACTGGTTTATTTTTTATCGTAGCTGAGAGCTTGTTCAAGAGTTACTGGTGATTGAGATTATCAGAATGGTTGATGTTTGATACTACAAAAGTTACAATTAATAAGGTAAGAGAGTGATTTTGTATTTGTTTGCTGAAATAATGTCATAACTGCTATTATAGTGTTTGCATGAAGTAAGCTAAAACATAGTAACATTTTATGTTACCTAACTATCAGGCTCGCTCGCCATTTGTGCTCAAGCACACCACTAGTTTATTTATTTGTATATGTGAGCGGGTCTGGGAAAAGGGACCTTATGGCGCAAAAATTGGAGTTGAGATATAGGCTCCCGAAGTAAGTCATCGGAAAAATTCTTTCTTTCTCCTACTTTTGTTTTTTGCAGAATTAGTCTTAGTGACCCTTACTCTACGTCTACGCCAAATTTCTAATGTCAAAACTACTTAAAAGACCCCAAGCGTGCCGTGGAAAGACAAGCTACTTTTTATTCTCTCTCGTTCTCGATTTACAATAAACGGGGAATGGGCGGAGTTTCAAAGAAGCAGCTAAAAAACGGCATAGCTTTGAGACTATTGCATGCACTCTACAGCTTACCTCTGGCTGAAAATTTACCGCTACAGCGTATAGAGTAGCCAAGGATTCCGACAAGACAGGCCGTGAGACGCTTTGAAAGCTAAAAAGAACTCTACGCAAACTTCGTTAGTCGCCGTTAAAAAGCGGCTGTACGATTTAATTGCGTATGCGGAGTACGCCTTTAAGTATACGGAAACGTTAATTATACCGGAAGTGGTAATTCAATTTATGTTTTCTCGATTTCTAGTTCAATTGCTTTGCTGAATACAGCCCAGTTCAACTGCCAGTTTCTCTGCACGTCGAAGGCTTTACCCTCCATTATTTTAGCACTAAGTTGAGATAAATTGTAGCTTTTTATTAGCATAAAAAACTCAATTTTTTTTATTTGCTCCATAAGGTCCCATTTCCTAGACCCACTCACATATATGTTTGGACGTACGTATGTCATTTTGTACTTTGACCCTCGCGTTTTTGTGTTAGTTATGTGGTCGACCCCGTCCCAAATTGCACTAAACAGAATCCTCTGGTTTATCGATCAGTACCCGTATCACCCTAAAAATTGAATTGTTTACCGTTTTGAATTCTTTTGCGTGTGCAGTTAAAACTTGAAAACTTATGCTCCAGTGTATGGGGTTAGTGCGGTGGTAAGGTCATGCCCCTTTTCGTGGTTTTATACGCCGTGGCAACTGTTGTTAACTTTAAAATATTGGTGCCACTAGACTACCGCGAGGTAAATCTGTGTAGGTGCATGTCCAGTGGTGGTCAAAGCGTGTTGTTACAACCAATACTTTGCTAAAGATATCACAAAAAACCTAAGAAAAAACTTGTTTGTTTTTGTTGGTTGTTTTTTTTCCTTAAATTCAAGCAGTTGCGAGAGATTGTTACTATGGCACTGAATCACTTTTACCGTTATGACTGGACCCCCCCCCCCTTGATTTCAGTGGCTTCAGTGTTAGAAGTCAAAAGCATTCATATCAGAAATAGTATAGGCCTTTAGAGGGCTCGCTCGCCAGGTGTGCTCAAGCACACTACGAGTTGGTCCTAGAAATTGTGTTTTGTTCTTTCGTGGGCCGTACGTTGTACCCGTTCCTCCTACGCGCTTGGTTTTTTCCTTCAATTCAAGCAGTTGCAGAGAGTTGTTACTATGGCACTGAAATCCCTTTACCTTGTATGCGAAAATTAAAACCTGGACCTTATTTTCAGTAGCTTCAGTGTTAGAAGTCAAAATCATTCATATAATAATAGTATAGTCTTTAGGCTCGTTCGCCATTTGTGCTCTAGCACATCACTAGTTATATTTAGGTCTAGAAATTGTTTTTGTTCTTGCGTGGGCGTACGTGTGTACCCTTTCTCCTACGCGCTTGCGCGGGCCGGGTAACCTTCTTAGCAACATTTTGTTTTGTTTACCCGCCGTACGAAGTAGCGATACCCAGTAGACAAAACGTTAGAAACGCTCGGTCAAGAGCTTTGAGGGCGTTAGAAACTCCAGAAGAAAAATTAGTAAGGAGAGAGATAAGAAATGAAAAAGACAGGGCAAGGAGGAGGAGAGCTAAAACGAAACAGAAACAGGTAGCAAAGTAAAGAATCTTTCTTCTTGAAAAGCCATTAAATGTTCCTAATTTATTTATTAGACTATTCCTGAGGATTACAGTTCCAATCAACTTTATACAGCTGTAGACTCAACTACTCTTGAAGACACTGAAAATGCATCCACACCATCTGAACAAGAAGCTAATATCCCCACTACTTTTTGTACTGCAAGAGGACGGAAAAGGCATCTATCAGAAACATCCATTCTCATATACACCCAAAGCAGCAAAAAAAGTTGCAGAAAATATAACTCAAACAATTTTTCGATACCGCAAAGCCTTTCAGCTTATCAGCAACGAATGCAAGAGGTAAATATAAAATAAAATATATACTTCAATAAGTTAATACGAGACATATTTTCATTTAGGAAACCATTATGCAGAGAACAACGTCTACAACTAATGTCACAAAAACAGCAAGTCACACATTTGTTTGAAAGTGATAGTGAAAGAGATCACAGGCTCCACTGTTTGTCCACTAACCAACTGTTGAGAACAGCAAATGAATCTTCATTACAAAATTCCTCTAGATTAGAGCAGTTGTCAACTAACCAACAGCAGAGATTGGCTGATGAAACACCACTTCAACGGGAGACTATATTGTCTCAGGGGGAACAGGTCAAGACAACATCCTCAGGTTCCATTGCACCATATTATTCCAGCATTTGATGATCCTCAAGTTCACACAGCAATACGTAATTTTCATGCTAAAATCTCATCGATTACTATCCCAGTCTGCATAACGTGTATGGAGAAGTTTCCAGGCACCAAAATGAAATTTAAGTCATTAGAATGTTGTCGATGTAGCCGGGATAAACATATCCCTAAGCTCTATTCAGCTCAAAATAACATGCATCCTGGAAACATTCCTCCACAATTGCAGGTTAAATTTAATGTAAAACTATAAAAATTAGCCTAACTCTATTATCAAACTATGTAGTCTAAGATCTACATCCATTTAGCATACTCTGCTCTCCCACTGAATATGTTATAGTACCCAAGCAAACTCTTATATTTTTTTTTTTTATTAAACCACAAAGTTTACATCAGCTATAACTATAATGATGTATGACATTTTTAATTAAATAGCTGTATATTCTGTCTAAAACACCAGCCAATAACTTTGCTGGTAAAATATTTCATTATTCTTATGTTATCACAAATAATATAACATTTAAACTTTATTATATAAAGCAATACTATGTAGCTGATTACGAATTACATTAATAAAATAAATAATAAAATAATTCATTACTCTTGTTTTACCACAAAAAGTATAACATTAAAACTTTATTATACATAGCCTAAATTTAATAGCCTTCATCATACAGTGGTATACAATAGAAGCACCTATATGAAACAACAGACAAACATAACATTAACAACATCAAAATAAATAACTGTATCTATAGCTGCAATTACAGGGAACATGCATCGTTCGCTTCGCTATTGTGCGCTATTCGAGCGCACCACTAGTTTATTTATCTATTTATGGGGTACGTGAGACTTCTGTTTTCGCCCGCGCTTCTAATTGCGTAAGTTAGGTAAAGTGTTCACAGTTCCAGTGTTTTTCAATAAACGAGCGCGGAGAATCCTGCTGCACTGCCTTGCTCAACTTTGTTTCAACCAAAAAGTTTACAGCTACTCTCTTCTTGAAACAATTGTGAAGTCTTTGTCAAGCTGCGCTTCTTTGCCACTGCTTTGTCTGGGGTCAGAGACTTTAGATTCT
>WLWD01000225.1_pt1 | contig 12665 bp, 5 predicted proteins | sample 6712731 | NCBI WGS metagenome assembly WLWD01 (sample SAMN12718690, study PRJNA576275) | sponge metagenome | isolation source: marine sponge | host: Mycale hentscheli | place: New Zealand: South Island, Marlborough, Capsize Point | collected 2014-11-01
AAAAACCAATACTGGCTTTCAGGGTTGCATTGCAGAAAACGATATGGTATGTTACACTTGCTATCGATCACATTTGTTCATTTTGAGACAGTGCAAAACTGTTAGTACAGACAGAGATCTAAGAGAGTGCATTTCTATGATAGACAAGAAAAAGCATACTATTCACTCTATTAAAGATCTGATTGAGGCAAGTATGGATAGAGTGATAGCTGCTGTTGGCAGAGAATTACTGGAAAGAAATGCCTTGCTGCTTCCTGATGTATATGACTGGTTCTGCCTTTTTGCCAATGAGCAGTCACACCACTTGAAAGATGTTGATACATTGAAACTGACTACATCATCTAATATTCTCAGCAATCTAGTCGCTACATTAGAACACCATATTACATATTGTTGCAAGACAAGAAAGTATGGCACACTACTCTACAGGCCCCAGACAGACCTGACAGAGAACCTAGCCAAAGCTTTGTGGAAGCTTCGTCAAAAAGACAAGAACTGTGCGACTACCTCTGATGCATTCAATACTACTCACAGCTCCCAAACCAAAGACAACACACAAGTGTTAAATAATTTGAATTCATTAGCATGCTCGCATATCAACACCTATCTAAGACAATACAAAAAAGACAAGTTTGAGCTATCAACTCTTACAATAGATGAACAAATAGACAAAATTGACCCAATGCTATGGGAGGCAATACAGATCTTAACAAGATCTACGTCTGAAAAATTTGGAGTTACGACTTCTTCACTTTCTAAACACACTAAAAAAGTGCGAAGATTTTTCATTTTTTGTGCTATGATGTTTTGTATCAATGACGATTACACAATACCATTGCATACTTTGGTCACTGATATCATTGATGGTCAGGGTGGTTCAGCCATGCTAATAAAAATACTCAACCGGCTAGGTGCCTGTGCATCTGCTGATACTCTGTCTCGTTACATTCAGCACAAAAATAGTAACCGAACTGATGCTATTTGTGTGATTACCTTGGCACAGATAGTTTCACGATTGTCTCAGCAGACAATATTGACTTCTTGCATAGTTATGCTCGGGTTTCAAAAGGAAGTAAAAGCAGTACACATGCAACTTCTATACAAGTGGTTCAACCCCAACCTTCTCTTTCAGAACTCAGTATATGTGGTGAAGTGTGTGATACCAATATACTTGCTGTGGGTACACCCGGCTCAAAGAGAACTGGAGAAAAACCACCACCCATGTGTCTCCCACCCTCCAAAAAAAAAAAAAGAAAGCCACGTACAGGAACCGAGCAGTCTAGCCCTCAAACTTTAGATCAGCATGAACACATTTGCATACCCTCAGGTAATACCACTGTACACATTCAAAAATGTAAAAATCTTGATAATTTTTTCCCAAATTCCCAAGAAAGAATAGCACTTTCTGAGTTAAAGGAAGAAATGAATGTGTATATGCTTCAGAAGGTTGCCATTGCCAATAATTGCAATGATAAGTCTCTCCTCAACATTCAGGATTATTTTTCATGTACAAGGGCCACACACACAGAAAAATCACAAGTATATTTTTTGAATATTATGGATGCTGTTGCTGACAATAAAGATACCCTGATGTCAATGTTATTTGACCTACATGTGCAATTTATTGCATCCAGGCGGTGTGAATACTTGGTGGTTGAAGGTGATGCCAAATTATATGAAATTCTTCAATCCCTGAAAGTGGAATACGATAGCGAATTAAAATGGGTTGTGCCATACCCAGGAGATTGGCATGCACTTATGAACTATCAGAAGGCCCTAATGAAACCTTATTTTGATGCTGGTTTGAAGTCACTAGCAGAAGCATGCGGCTACCCAACAGCTTCAATTAAACATTGTAGCCAGTTCAAAAAAACCCACTTATTTATCATGGAAGCTTGGGAGGCTCTATATAGAATCATGTTGACGAAGTTCTTGGAATCAGGGTATGAAATCAATACAGCATTGCTTGATGATGTCATACAATCCCTTCAAGATGTTAAAGCAGAAACAAGAAATACGTTTCTTTCAGAATTTAACTGTATGATTGCTGATATAACCAACAAAGTACCACAATTTAGCAGAAAATTTGATGAATTTATCCACAAAATGTCAAGTTCGGATGATGTATGGAAGCTATGGTCTCAGTTTGTGTTCAGAGATGGCATGGCCTATATAAGTCTATTTCTTGCTATACGTAGTGGTGATTGGCACTTGCGAATAGCAAGTTTAAAAGAAATGGTTCCTGTGTTCACTGCATTTGACCATCCCACCTACCAAAAGCTAATTAGTCATCACATTGCTGATTTATTGGAGTTGCCAGATTCTATCATGGTAATGCTATCACAGGGAGCATTTGTTATAAACATAATGGGTAGGGAGTGGCACTCAGTCGCAATAGACGAAGGCCATGAAATGCTAATAAACAAGCAATGCAAAAATGCTGTGGTGAAACCGTCGGAAGATTATATGAAAAGAATGGCAACATACTTGACTTACCGAACCAGAACTCTTCAGAGGTTCAATGAGCAACTGTTCCCCCAGTCCTACAAGAAGAGAGATGCAATCCCCTCCGTGTTTACCTATGGATAAAAAATTTGAAAGTAATGTCCAATCTCAAATAAAAGCAATGATTCAAGTTTCACTCTTGCCACTGACAGATGTCAACCGTGGTCTGATAAATGTTTTTAATGGCATTGAGGCTACAAATCAGCAACATCACGATCTCCTCAATTTCAGACATATTGGAGAAGAAGACTATAAATTACGGATAATGTATAGCATTCTCAAGGAACCAAGTGTGAAAGCACCAAATAGGAAAAAAGCATTGCAAACCTTCTCAATAAAACAAATAAAAACGGTTCGAGTGTCTCAACTTGAAAAAGATAAAAAATTGCTTGTATCTGCTATGAAAAGAAAAATTCTTTTTTCACAAAAATTTGGGAAACCAGTAGAGAAACCAGAGGAACAACTACTAGAATATCCTCTTTCAATAAGTGATAGTGATGGAAATCCTCTCAAGGGGCAAAAATCATATTTAACTAAAGCACTACAAAGAAGATACAAAGATGCTAATCCTCCTATCATTACATCCTGCTTGCCATTAGGCTGGGTACCTCAGTGTTGTATTATTGAGGGAATGTTTCTGATTAATACGTCACCACTACCCAATCACTTCAATTTAGCCAACTATGGTAGCTTTTTACTAAAAAGATTCATTGTTTCCTATTGTAAGAAAGGATGTGCAGAGGTTCATGTTATCTTTGATTCCCCAGATCGACTAGAAAATACACCAAAATACTTTGAGCAGAAATACCGAGACTCAAAAGCTACCATAGCAACTGATCATAAATGCACAGAGCTCACAGGAAGTACCTTGATATCTGGAAAGAAATGGAGGGAACACTACCTCAATTGCAGAAAATGCAAAAGAAAATTAGTGGTATTCCTTGGTGATTACTTCCTTAAAAATTCTAGCACATACCTCAAAGAACATCAAAAGCTGTATGTAGAAGGCGCTTTTGATGGAGAAATTCAAGACACCGCATGGTTTGTCACAGAGAACAACAGCATCCAACCAGATCCCACATTCATTAGCAATGCTGAGGAAACTGACACCAGAATATGGCTACATGCAAGAAAGACAAGGAATACAAAAATTCTTGTATTGTCTCCTGACACTGACATCTATGTAATTGGCATATCTTTACAGTGTGCACAACTGAAAGACGTCATGGTACGCATCAGCAAACAGAATGCAAGAGAAACTGCTTTTCTTAGTTTGTCGGCATTGGTTAAAGCCTTAACAAATGACCCAGATTTAGGAAGATTAAACAAATCAGATCTACCCCAGCTGCTCCAAACTATTTATGTTACGACCGGGTGTGACTATATTTCCTTCTTTAGTCAAGTAGGAAAGGCCACTTTTTAAAAATATTTCTTTCAGTATGCTTCATTTATAATTGACCAAGAGAACCCACATACTCCTGGCTCATTAATGCATACTAATATAACCAATGATGAATGGAAACATGGATTACTCTCCTTTCTTAGGCTAATTGGTACCGTTTATTTTAAAAAACATTCATCAGCTTTCGACGTGCAGTCTCCGGTGACACATTTCACCCAGTTTTGCAATCCATCTATTTCCACTGAAGAGCAACATTTCAATTGGTTAGAGAATATCAGACAAACAATCTGGTACCGGACTAAATTTGATAATGAAATGCTAGCGTCCAACCAGGCCCTTACTTTTCATTGGAAGAGATCTTGTTGGGTAGTACATATGTGGAAACAAGCCGATTCAAATTACATGATCCTTGAACCCATCACAGAGTATGGATGGACATTAAAAGATAGTCAACTAAAAATCAAGTGGGACACTGAAGACAATCTCAAGGCCATTAGAGAGACAGTGACGACACTTACTAGGGGTTGCAAATGCCTTTCAGGCTGTCATACTAAAAGGTGTGGATGCATGAAGAAAAACCAATTATGTTCTGCTGGATGCGAGTGTACTCATTGTACTAACACCCACTCCAGTACCTCTACAACTACAACCCTCACCACTGAATTACCTTCTGATGACCGTGATGACCTGGATGATGACCTGGACAACATCATGACCAGCGTATTTGGAGGGGACGACCATTATGAGACAGACCTGAATCAAGGAAGTGAGAATGAGGAGAGTGAATACAGTGATGGTAATGAAGAAGTTGAAGAAATTGACAGTGCAGGCACTGACAGTGATTACTAACTTACTAATTGTTAATAGTCATTGGACATACAAATCACAATATTATAGTGTACAGTATTTTGTGTGACATTTTATTTTCAGACACTGGTTTCTATAAAGTAAAGCAATAGTAATAATCACCTAGTATTAGCCCTTAACTAAATAAATTATTATATCGTGTACCAGTTTATTCCAGGAGATATTCTTGATCACACAGACAGAGTTCAGAGTCTTGAACTTGAACAGAAGACATAACTACTCTCGTAGAGTAACGTGCTAACACGGTAGACGCGTAAACACCACATATTTTGTAACCTCAGTCCCCTTCCGACAGTCTCCGGTGGCCATACCGCGCTTTGAGGAGCAATTAAACAGAAAAAGCTTTAGCTAAAGCTTCGCTGGATATGTCAACAACAAATGTGGAACTCAGGCTTCTACATTACGTCATATAAAAATAAAATTCACGTGACCGTGGCGGTTGCGGAACAACTGAATAGCGGACTCATTAACTAGACCTAACAAAAAAACAACAACTCAGCTTCGCTGAATTATGTGTCTCGGAAGAACTTTAACTAGTTCTAACTCTAGCGCTAGAGTAGGTCACGGTGTTTTATCAGAATGGATCGAAAAGAGAGAGAAAAAATTGTCGGACAAAATATGCCTTTTTGGCTACACATTCAATTATGGAACTGACGATCCAATGGTGATTTCGCTCATTGCTATAGTTCTTCGTGCTACTTGGTAAATTTACTTGGCAGTTTCACATACAGCTGTAATTATTGATTCTTTGTATTTTTGTTGTGTATGGTGGCCCTATCTCAACAGGTTAGCCTTGGGCATTTTTCTTTATGTTTACTACAACTCACAGCCAGGTTGCAAGCAGCAGAATCATCCACTGGTGCTAACAATAGCTCTGACTGGTCTCCTAATATATAATGGAGCTGGGTTAACTTCTGCTGTAGTTTGTACAATTACCAGTTTGTTAGGGAGCCTAATACGACCGAAACCACGGAGACCAGTAATAGGCATACTCCATTTTCAAATCCATCTCTACCTGGTGGAGTTTCCCTGGCTCATTTACAGTACATATGTATGCTTCAATCCTTCTCTCCACAGATCTGATGAATGCAAAGCCTTCAATAATGCAGTAAAGATGTATTATGCTGCGGTAGGCTTGTCTTGGGTCGTGTTTCTTGTCATTGTTACTGCACTTGCTATTGACATCGACCCTTGTGGATGTTGCTCAGTGATAAACATATGGACTAGCCTGCAGAAAGAAATTTCAGAGGAAAACTTGGAGAAAAAAAAGACTGGAAATGCAAAGAAAAATTGGCCGTTTTGCAATGTATGTTCCTGCTGCAGAAATCCTTTAACTCTAATATCAACAAGAACGGCCATGGCAGATGCTGTTAGGGCAATGGGTGTAATATTTCAAGATTTTGATAGTACCATTTCTGACTTGCTGGCCGGGTATGTGTTGGTGGGGCTTCATCAGAGAAGACTTTACTACCAGGGGAAGTCTCCCGAGTCAGAATTGAACCAGGTGAGATCAGATTGGCCATAATTGATATAGCTAAGCAGAGACTAGTCCATATCAATGATAATAAGGAATAATATTGCATGTGGATACTTGTTTGTAGTTTGTTTATTTCACACCTGTATTGTTATATTCTGGTGTTGTTTAGGCTACAGTGAATCTGCTTAAGCATAATGGAACTCTGCCAGAAGACTATGTGACTCCTCATTCTGTACCACTGACACAGAAGGAAGCCAAACAGGTAGAGGAAGGAAAGTCAATGGGGACATGTTTGTTTTGTTTCAGTACTAGTGGTGCGCTCAGATAGCGCAAATGCATGGCGAGCGAGCAGACTCTTTTTACAGAAAAATAGGACAGAAATTACATCTAACTGTAGTGCACAGTGTAACCCTTTCCATTCTCAGTTAGCATCAGAGAATCTAAAGTCTCTGATCCCAGACTACGGAAATGGACCCATGCATTGTAGCCCTCTTCTCTGGTTTAGCAGCTAGTCTACCAACCTTCATGCTAGGTGTGGTCACAAATAATATTTTTACAGGAAAAAAGGAATGGAGTCAGTGTGAAGGAAATCGCTAAATAATAGCAATGATTAGGCATGAAGAGTTAACAATAACAGAATTACCTGAATAAACTTCGAAAGCAGTGGCAAAGAAGTGCAGCTTGACAAAGACTTCACAATTGTTTCAAGAAGAGAGTAGCTATAAACTTTTTGGTTGAAACAAAGTTGCGTAAGGCAGTGCAGCAGGATTCTCCGCGCTCGTTAATTGAAAAATACTGGAACTGTGAACGCTTTACCTAACTTAAGTAATTAGAAGCGCGGGCGAATATTTTTGACGTACGCATACATACCTATATATATATATCTGAAATCTCAATGGAACACAACTGAGAGTCAGCTTCGCTCGCTCGCTGAATTATCTCTCCTCACTTTGAGAAGTATACTCATTGTTGTTTTGTTTTGGATAATAATATTGATAAGCTCTAAATATCCTAATGTTAATACACAATTCAATTCCAGATTCAATTCCACTAGAATGCATTCTGAGTAGGTATTATAATGTTTCTTGTATCAGATGTCTGCTACCTGTTTGTACTATTTGAAATATTCACTTGCAAGCTATGGCGGCATTACCAACCTTGGACTAACTACAAAAGAGTCTTATAAAATCCTCTGTAAAGCTACAAAGTGAGTATTATTATTATTATTATTATTATTATTATTATTATTATTATTATTTACATTTTCTAATTGTTATATATAATGCAATTATCATCAATGCATTATTATACATTACATAGAGGATGTGTATGCTGCCCCAGGCGGTTGGTAAAGTTTCACGTAGAAGGGGAGAGTCAGTTTACCAATACTGCCATGATAAGTGCAGCCATTTCTTTGCCACAGGATTCCATAGTAGCATGCTCTTTCTCTAACACTGTCTACAAGGCGCCATATTTTGCCACATACAATTCCCAAAGCCATGAACTGATTTTGGCTATACAAGGATCTAACTCTGTGCAGGTTTGATACCACACTAAATAATCCATTCATTAATTACTTGTATAGCATTGTTATGTAATCATCTATGATCAGGATATTCAGTGTGAATCTTGCTGGCAAAACAGCCCTTAGCTAAAAAAAAAATTGGTGTTTTTTTAAATTATATCCAGCTGTATTTAGATTGTTCTGACTTGAATGTCATCTAGGATGCACTGGATGTACCAGGGATTATGCTCGAAATGTTTAGAAGTATTCCTTTTTTATATTCCAATAAACGTGTTATCATTCCAAAAGAATAGTATATAGTTTCATAAATTTTCTTATTATTTTTTTATTATTCCAATTAGGAATAAGTGAAAAAGTGATGACTGCAGTAGCTATATAAAGTTGGTATGTTATTAAATGAATGAGTAAAGAATCAGTCTCTCTTACTGCTATACTGAATTACTCAATATAAAGGATTCACTATTATTGTTAGCTACTCTCAGTGGAAATCTTGAACATCCCAGTAAAAATGTTTAAAGAATGGAGAAAACATGCTGTTACAGCTGAAAAAAAGTTTGAGAAACCATTAACATAATTCTCCAGATGACTTGCTGACTCTGAGCCTGAGCTGACAGCTCCCCCAGTACTTAAAACTTTTTTTCATTTTTGAAAGTACAACAACTAAGTGGCCAACACAAACCCAGCTGCTTTAATCAAGTAATGAAAGATCTACCTTATAACCACATTTCTAAATGTTTATATTCTTGTTGTAAAAGAAAAAGAAAGGGGAAAAAAAGCACTATTGATTTACTTTAAATTAAGGATTATATGAACTGTTTATTCTCATTTCCCCCTCCTAAATACCCTTATTATTCTAGAATTATTCCACTATGCCATCTCATGTCTATGATTCCAGAAAAAAATCCTGGCATAATCTGGCAGGGCCTAGACATGATCTGTTTAGACCACAGGACAAGGACAATTGAGAAATGAGATCATACTGGCTTGCATCCTGAATAATATCTTTGAGCCCTGTTTTTGCTAACTAGCCATGATTACATTTTTTTAGTTACTAGTTCCTAATTATGCAGCAAAAGTCTGATATTTTTAAGCAGCAGTTACCATTTTGAATTTTGAAGAATAGCTACACAGAAATTGTAATCCTGTGGCATGATTTTCCAAATGGCATTACATGTCTGTCTATGTCTGCTTGCAGGATGTACTCACCAATGTGTCTGTATATTCTCTTCAAGTTCCTGGATTGGGTGGAGTAGAGAAGGCTTATGTTCATAGGGTAATAAGGTAGCTATCTAGGATAAAAAAAATTAATAGCAGCCATGTTTTGCCTTAGGGATTTTATGAGACGGCTTTAGCTATCTACAATGATCTTTTGAATACTGAAATGTTCATGAATGTTCTGCTTACCAAGCAGGTATGTTGAAGTAGTGAGTGTAGGAGTAGCAGGAGCAGCAGTTACTTGCAGTTGTAATGGCATTACAGGTGGACAAGTTTCTCTTCACTGGCCATTCTCTGGGTAGTTCTGTGGCCATTATACTGAGTGTTTTATTCAAAGACAACTACAAGGATACTCCCTGGGCAAACAAAATTGAAGCATTATGCTTCAATGTTCCTGCACCAACTATGAAGTATGTCATTACATTCAACACTTAAAACCATCCCAAGCTTATTATTATTAATTATTATTGCAGCTACACACTGGCTGACAAGGTCCAAAGTTTTGTGACTTCAGTCATTGCATCACATGACATAGTGTCAAGGTAACTGGTAATATAACATAGTACATAGGTAGCTGCTAATATAACACTGTCAGTATAGCCTATACATATAGCTAGCTGCTAATATAACACAGTAGCTACATGCATGTAGCTAGCTGGTAGCTAAGTAGCTATATAGTATAATAGTTAACATTGTTAGCTAATTTAATTCACCAATTCCACTTCTGTGCATTTTGGTTATAGAATCTCTATTCGTTCATTGAGTTACTTCAAGATAATGGCAGAGACTATGCTAGTGACAGTGGATTGCCACAAGCAGCAAGCTCTGTGGTGCTCAGAGTCTAAGTGGTACCAGTGCTGCCCTCCCAAACTCTCTTCAGAGGAGGATTTTGTTGGACTTGCATCAATCAATTACGAGGAAAACCAGCAGAGTACACAAAGCAATCGGACCTCAAAGTCTGAAGAGATGCAGCCACTCCTTTCAAAACAGAAGGATCTCTCTACAGATCAGAATCCTGTGGATGAATTCTTGTTTAATCTGAACTTCCAGAGAAGTTTAGCATGGGAGAACCCAGAGCAGCCAATGCTATTTGTTCCTGGCAAAATATTGCATCTTGAAGTTCCCACACAATATAGGACTTTAAAGTAATGTTGATGTAGCTAGATTGCTCATAGTCATTAGTTAATGAATGTATGTATTTTATTTCAGTACTGGATGGTTTGCAAAGAATGAAGCCATCAGGGGGAGTTGGAAGGCCAGAGAATCCCTCAGCACTATTCTAATCCACCCTGACATGCTGGGAGATCATCGTCTCATTGATATGGCGGCTATGCTGCAACGCATGGAATGAAGGCGTGTCACGACATGAACTTAATCTCATATAGCTGATGAACTCAAGTAGCCATACAGTTTGCATAGCAGTTTAGTTAGATAAAAATTTAGCAAGAAAATGGCAATGTGTGATCTGGAAGTTTGTGTAGCAGTCAAAATTGAAGTGGAACTGATAATGACACACAAACATGCAAACATACATACATACACAAAATGCGGGAGGAACTATCAACTGTCAAGTGCAACATCTCCATGAAGGCGTGAATTGATTTCAAAATCTAATTTGTCTCTTTCCATCTCAGAGTCCTACAAGTATATAATACATTATGAAATACTAACAATACTGAACAAATCAAAAGATTAAATACAAATCCATAGTGACTCATCTCTAGCAATGCATACACAATTGAGAGCAGTAGTTAAGAACAGAAAGATTTTGAGGAAACCCCACAGCTGGTGGTTGCTGTAGTGTAAGTCCTCAATTATTGGCTGAAGTTTGCCCCTCGAAGCATAAGTCAGTATCTATAAGCTTTCTCAAGATCTAGTAAGCAGCATTTTTAGACAATTATATATACTGGATCTTTATGGATACTTAGTATTTTGTTGTCTTCTTTTGCAGAATGCTGAGCATTACTTAAGTATTCAGTGGTCGGCCCTCAATTATCAGCCACCCATAGAGCTCACATAATACGGTTATTGGCCCACTCGGCAATAATTACCCACTCGGCAATAATTGCCCATAACTCATTTCTAATAAGAATTCACTTGAAATGAACAATACCACTGTAATCTACGTAGATATATAATATGAAAACCCTTTACCACATCATTTCAATAAATGATTGTCATAATTATAGTTAACTTTTTAAAAACAATATATGCAAACATAAGGGCATAATTTATGGTTTTTACCAAATTGTAGCTCTCTCCTATAAATCATAAATCATTGCATGCAGTCATTAAGTTTCATTAAGTTTTACCAAGCCTACAGCTGTAGAACACAACGAATAACTAGTTTTGTAGCTAGCTAGCTACTAGCTAATGTGCTGGTGTTATAGCTAGCTACTAGCTAATGTGCTGGTGTTATAGCTAGCTACTAGCTAATGTGCTGGTGTTATAGCTAGCTGCTAGCTAATGTGCTGGTGTTATAGCTAGCTGCTAGCTAATGTGCTGGTGTTATAGCTAGCTGCTAGCTAATGTGCTGGTGTTATAGCTAGCTACTAGCTAATGTGCTGGTGTTATAGCTAGCTACTAGCTAATGTGCTGGTGTTATAGCTAGCTACTAGCTAATGTGCTGGTGTTATAGCTAGCTACTAGCTAATGTGCTGGTGTTATAGCTAGCTACTAAAGATAGAGTGTACTGATATTTGTAATTCAATACCAAAGGATATCATCTACGGCTACCTCCAACTCAGTTTACCTCGATTACAAAGAAGACCCAGGAAAAAGAAGGTGCACAGAGTCACAATACAAATTGAAGCGGAATAAAATATGGGAATCCGTGCTTGTACCGTACTTTTGACCGGTCGATAATTGAGGCTTATGTGGTCGATAATAGATGTGTGTCGATAATTGAGGACTTACGCTACTGCTGCTGTTCCTTCTCACTTTCACTTTATCATTCACTTTAAAAGTACATATTTATTTTTAAAAGTAACAATTGAAATATAAAATCATTTAGCTTGAACTATATCCAAACCTTGGGCTACTAAACATGTAAACATTAAGAGAACTCAAATGTGTAAGCCTTGAAATGTTTCAGCTCAAATTGGGACACATCCATAGCCTAACTATATTTTATAAAGATTATGCTTCAGCACTAATGACTACTGACTATGGTAGCCTAGCTACATGTATATTCATATTGTACAATACCTCTCTCACTAAATCACTTACCTTCCAGATTAAGACGTTGCTGTCTGCACCACACGTGACTAATCCATACCTGTCCAAGTAACTCACCATCTGTACACAAGGGATACAAACACATTGTCAACATACGCACATGTCATAGCACATGGTACAAGTAGACTAAGTGTACGTCATGTCACATGTAGACTGAGTGCATATCGTGGTACATGTCACATGTACACTGAGTGCATGTCGTGGTACATATCACATGTACACTGAGTGCATGTCGTGGTACATGTCACATGTACACTGAGTGCATGTCATGGTACATGTCACATGTAAACTGAGTGCATGTCGTGGTACATGTCACATGTACACGGAGTGCATGTCGTGGTACACATCACATGTGGACTGAGTGCATGTTGTGATACATGTCACACGTAAACTGGAGCCATGTCATGATACATGTCACAAGAAATGGACCAACTTGG
>WLWD01005404.1_pt1 | contig 12645 bp, 8 predicted proteins | sample 6712731 | NCBI WGS metagenome assembly WLWD01 (sample SAMN12718690, study PRJNA576275) | sponge metagenome | isolation source: marine sponge | host: Mycale hentscheli | place: New Zealand: South Island, Marlborough, Capsize Point | collected 2014-11-01
CCGGCGATGGAAGCCTGCTTGCGGAGTTTGCTAGGGAGAAACGTGCCTTTGTCCCGATCGGTTCAATTCCAAAGGCCGTGGTAAAAGCGTTCCTCTCGGCTGAAGACAAAAAGTTTTATGAGCATTCCGGTGTCGATTTCATTGGCATAGCCCGCGCCGTGATCACCAATGTGCGTCGGTTCGGAACCAACCAGCGGCTCGTTGGGGCGTCGACGATCACCCAACAGATTGCCAAGAATTTTCTTTTGACCAACGAGGTCTCAATCGACCGCAAAGTTAAGGAGGCGATTCTAGCTTTCAGGATTGAACGCGCGTTGTCGAAAGACAGAATTCTCGAACTTTATCTCAACGAAATCTATCTTGGCATTGGTTCTTATGGCGTTGCAGCAGCGGCACTGAACTATTTTGATCGCTCGCTGGACGAGCTGACCTTGCCGGAAATTGCGTATATCGCCGGGTTGCCAAAAGCTCCGAACAATTATCACCCGACACGGAAACCGGATGCGGCAAAAATCAGAAGGAATTATGTCGTCGGCCGCATGCTCTCAGACGGCTATATCACACCGGAATCGGCCGAAGCGGCAAAGAACGCGCCCCTTATTGTTCGCAAACGCAGTGGCGCTGCAGTCGCGCAGGCGGATTATTTTGTTGAAGAGGTGCGGCGCGAGCTTACAGATCGCTATGGCGACAAACGGCTATATGGCGGCGGTCTTTCGGTTCGCACGACGCTTGATCCTCGATTGCAGAGAATTGCCGAGAAATCGTTACGGGAAGGTTTAATTGCCTATGACCGGCGTCATGGTTGGCGCGGTCCTTTAGCACAGCTCGATACGGCGAATGACTGGCGGAGGCAACTGGAAAAGGTTGCTTTGCCAGAGGGGCTGGCCGACGCGCGCCCGAGTTGGCGAAAAGCTCTGGTTCTGGCTGTCGACGCCGACAAAGCAGATATAGGTTTTTCTGATGGAGGACGCGCTTATATTCCTCTTAAACAACTAAGGTGGGCCAGAGCGTGGCTCAAGGAACAAAAACGCGGCCCGCGAATTAGAGCTCCCGATGAAGTCCTGAATGTTCTGGACGTCGTTTTGGTCGAGAAGTTGCTGCCCGACGAAAAAGGCAAAGAGCCACCTGACGGGGCGTTTGGCCTGCGGCAAATTCCTGACATTGATGGTGCTGTCGTCGCGATGAATCCTCATACCGGTCGCGTGCTGGCGATGAGCGGTGGATTTTCCTACGGCAGAAGTGAATATAACCGTGCGACCCAGGCGAAACGTCAGTCCGGATCGGCTTTTAAGCCCTTTGTTTATCTGGCAGCGATGGATAACGGTTATACACCGTCAAGTATTGTCCTGGATGCGCCATTTGTTATTGATCAAGGGCCTGGGATAGGGCTTTGGAAACCAGCGAACTATACCAAGAAGTTTTATGGGCCGAGCCCTCTTCGTCTTGGTGTCGAGAAGTCCCGAAATTTGATGACTGTGCGATTGGCGCAGGTAATTGGAATGGACAAGATCTCGGGCTATGGCGAAAAGTTTGGCATCGTTCGTAATATGCCCGAGTTGTTGTCATCGTCGTTAGGCGCAGTGGAATCAACCTTGCTGAATTTGACGACAGCGTATGCGATGCTGGTTAATGGTGGAAATCGAATTACGCCAACACTGATCGACCGAATACAAGGTCGTCATGGACGAACTGTGTTCCGACATGAACGCCGATTGTGTTCCTTTTGCAGCAACATTGAGTGGGACGGTCAACCGGTTCCGGAAGTCCCTGACAACCGCGAGAAGATTGCTGACCCCGTCAGTGCGTATCAAATTGTCTCGATGCTTGAAGGGGTCGTGCAGCGAGGAACCGGGCGACGGATCAGGGCAGTGGGCAAACCTTTGGGCGGTAAAACTGGGACAACCAATAAGAGTTTCGATACCTGGTTTATTGGGTTTTCTCCTGATTTAGCAGTTGGTGTTTTTGCTGGCTTTGATAAGCCTCGCTCGTTGGGACGACGGGAAACAGGGTCTTCGGTTGCAGTCCCTATTTTTCGTGATTTTATGGCAGCGGCATTAAAGGATCAGCCCCCGATCCCATTCCGTATCCCCAAAGGGGTGCGTTTAGTACGGGTCAATGCGAGTACAGGGAAACTCGCGCGCGCCGGTGAAAGACACGTCATTTTTGAAGCTTTTAAGGCGGGAACCGAGCCCAAAGCCGAAACCATTGCCCCAATACTTCCTGTCATCGGAGCACCGACCTCAGATAGGTTGACCACACCAAAAATTTCGACACCACCGGTTGGCGACGTTCGAGGATTATATTAGCTTGCGGCGCGACCAGACTTTGAGCCGGTCATATCAATTCCATAGGATAAGAAGTTTATGCGTGCGGAGACCCAGACACTAATAGATGAAATCCAGCAGTCGATTATACTGCTAAGGAGGCATCTTTGACTGGGATAACGCCCTCAGACGTCTTGATGAGCTGAACGCGATCGCTGAAGATCCTGACTTGTGGTCCGATCAGGCGAAAGCGCAAGGTATCATGCGTGAGCGTACGCAACTTGAACAATCAATTGAAGAAGTGACAGCCATCGAGCAGGAGCTCGAGGACAGCAAGACCCTTATCGAGCTCGGCGATGCTGAGGGCGATGATAGCGCCCTCGACGAAGCCGACGCAATGTTAGAACCTTTACGCACCCGCGCAGCCAAACGTGAGCTTGAGACCCTCTTGTCAGGTGAGGCAGATAGCAATGATTGCTTCCTCGAAGTGCATGCTGGCGCCGGCGGCACAGAATCCCAGGACTGGGCGCAGATGCTTACGCGGATGTATGTGCGCTGGGCAGACGCTCACGGCTATAAGGTTGAATGGCTGGAGGAAAGCGCAGGCGAAGAGGCTGGTATCAAATCTGCGACGATTAAGATTTCCGGGCACAACGCTTATGGTTGGTTGAAAACCGAGTGCGGCGTACATCGGCTGGTTCGAATTTCACCGTATGATTCAGCCGCCCGACGGCATACCAGCTTTTCAAGTGCCTGGGTGTATCCGGTGATTGATGATTCAATTGAAGTGGATGTCGAAGATAAAGATCTGCGGGTTGATACTTATCGGGCATCAGGGGCCGGTGGGCAGCACGTTAACAAGACAGATAGTGCTATCCGGATAACGCATATTCCGACAGGGATCGTGGTTCAGTGCCAGAATGATCGTTCGCAACATCGCAATCGTGCAGCAGCAATGGATATGCTTCGCGCGCGGCTCTATGAGCGTGAGTTGCAAATCCGCGAGGAACAGGCGCAGGCCGAACATGATGCCAAGACGGAGATCGGTTGGGGGCATCAGATCCGGTCTTACGTTTTACAGCCCTATCAGATGGTAAAGGATTTACGGACCGAGATTGAAACCAGTAACACCCAGGGCGTACTGGATGGTGATCTTGATGAATTTATGGCGGCGTCCCTAGCGCAGCGGGTAGGGGCCAATGCCGAAGAGGAAGCAGAGGTAGTAGAATGATTGTACAGAAATCTATTGAAGACAAATTGCAGGGCGGTCTCGATCCATCTTACTGCGAGGTGCTCAATGAAAGTCATATGCACAGTGTGCCAGCAAATTCCGAGACCCATTTCAAAGTCATTGTCGTGTCTGAGAGTTTCGGCGGACAAAGCCGTGTAGCCCGTCATCAGCTGATTAATGGCATTCTGGCAGATGAGATCGCTGGGCCGGTTCACGCGTTGTCCATTCAGGCCCATACGATGGAAGAATGGCAAAAACGCGCTGGCGCAGTGTTAGAGTCCCCCGATTGTATGGGCGCAAACAAAACCCATTAGCCGCTATAACAAAGCTGTTAGAGTTTTCGCCCAGGGGAATGTGGCGCCAATACCACCATTATCTTCGATTTTGCGCTGAATTTGCGATATCCGACCCTGCGAAACGTCCGCCAGCTCAGCAACATCTCGTAAAGGCAAATTGCTCGCGCGGCGCAGCAGATAAACGGTCGCCTGAAAGGCATCGGGCGCCGCCTTCCGATTAAGTAAAAGATCCTTCGACGTTCCTGATGCGGTCGCAACAGTTTGCAGAACGTTCTCCGCAGTTGGTCTTGCCGGATTGATGACTTTCGCTGAGACTTGGTCCAATGGAAGCCTGCAAATTCGGTCAGCAATGGCTTCGAGAAAACTTTCATCCCCGAGATAGTGTCCGGCACGTAAGTTGTCCCAGGGCGACGGTGCGTCCAGTCCCTCACTAACATAATTCTGCCAGGCGTCTGCCTGATCGGCTCTTTCGGACGAGAGTTGATCTAACAGCCAATCGCGATGCAGCCATGATGGTTCAATTTCATCGAAGGCGAAGGGGCGATAGCTCGACCATTTCCAGTGATCGACGCGGTTGACCGCCTGTACTCGCACCGGGTTCAAGGCAACATGACGGCAAACCTCCAGCAAATGGCGTTCTTTTTGGAGGATGATCGATTTGTATCGACCGTGAAAAAGGTGCCCGGGCTGATCATACTGGCGTCCAAACCATTGGGAATAGGCCATGTTCAGACGTCCCATGCCACGACCAAGGTTGGCTTCTGGTGTTTCTATGACCAGATGGTAATGATCTTCTAATAGACAGTAGGCGTAGCAGATCCATCGATGTTGAGCGATCTCGCGCGCTAGTAAGTCAATGAAATAGCTGCCGTCTTTGATGCAGGTGAATAGCTGCTGTCGGCCATTGGCACGTGCCGTTACATGATAAACAGCACCGGGATATTCTATTCTGAGCGGGCGCGACATGCGTAAGCATACCCGAATCAGTATTAACAAGTAAAGTAATGACCCTATTCTGTTTTTGGGGCATAGAATGATCGAGGGATTCCTGCCAATTGCCGCGCTTCGTCATTAAAGGGTGGTTTTAACGCGCCTTTAAAGTGCTTTCTCACCAGCTTTCGCCATGTTTCTTCGGGGTCTTTGTCTTGTTCCTTGCAGATATATTGAAACCAACGCTGCCCAATTGCTACATGGCCAATTTCGTCGCTATAAATCCGCTCCAAAATTTCGGTACTAGGGATATCTCCTGCTTTGCGGAGGTTTTTTATCATTGTCGGCGTGACATCGAGACCCCGAGCTTCGAGCACGAGAGGAACAATCGCCAGTCTGGCCAATAAATCATGGGCAGTTCCTTGCGCCGCTTCCCACAGACCATCATGCCCAGGGAGGGCACCATAAAAACTGTCGAGGTCACGTAGGCGTTTCGCGAGTAGCGAAAAATGTAGCCCCTCTTCCGATGCAACTTTTACCCAGTCATCGAAGTAATATTGAGGCAAATCGTGCGTGGAAAACCGCGCAATAATATCGCAAGCAAGGTCGATGGCGTTGAGTTCGATATGAGCCAGAGCATGGAGGAGAGCGATACGGCCTGTCGGGCTCCCAGCCTTACCCCGTTTTGGCATATCGCGAGGTGCTAATAATTCGGGTTCGCGGGGCCGGGCCGGGCGGTCTGGCGGTGAGGCAATACCGATCTCTGAAATTTTACCGTCATGCCAAGACGGGGCCAGCTGCTGCACGAGGGTAGCTTTGTCATCGGCATCCGCACAGCTCAGCACCGACACCGCTGCGGCAGACAGCGACGCGCAGTTGAGGTCAATGGAATTCGTTGCCGTCAGAGCTTTTGTGCCTCTTCAAGCACTTTTTCGACATGCCCCTTGACCCGCAGGTTACGCCATACCGCTGCGACCTTGCCTTTCTCATCAATCAAGAAGGTCGAACGCACTATGCCCATATAGGTTTTGCCGTAGTTCTTTTTCTCCTGCCAAACGCCGTAGGCTTCGCACAATTTGCCATCTTCATCGGCAGCGAGAGCAAAGGGTAGTTCGTACTTTTCCTTGAACTTGTCGTGTCGTTTCACACTATCTTTGGACACGCCAATGATTTCAGCGTTGATCTTTGAGAAATCAGGATGCGCATCACGGAACCCACAGGCTTCGGTTGTGCAACCGGGTGTCATGTCTTTGGGATAGAAATACAGGACAAATTTTTTGCCCTTGAGGTCCTTGAGCGAAATCGTGCCATCGCCGTCCGTAGACGCCAAGAAACTCGGTGCCTTGTCTCCAACATCAATCGTCATTTTGGGTTCTACTCGAGTGTGTATGTTCCGGTAGAGAATTTAACATTGATGTTGAATCCTCCTTCATTGACTTCCCAAGCCTGGATACGAAATGTCCGGAACCCTTGTTTGTGGAAGGGGTCGGCTTCGGCGACGCGCTTGGCTTCGGCCATTGATTTGGCGCGGATAACGATCATGCCGGGGCCTTGTGGTTTTCCTTTGCCATCTACAAACGGTCCGGCGGCAAACAGGATATCCTTTTTCTCAATCTCGAGTTGATAGGCAATATGTTTCGGGAAAACCTTGCTGCGGTCCCCGGCCTTGTCTGTTGGTTCGGAGAAGATCACGTAAAGCCGCTTATGCAGCATTTTATCATGTAGATCATGAACCTGTTTCGCCGTTAATGCCATTTCTTCAAATCCTCTAGTGCTGAAAATACGATCTAAATTGGTTCGAGAATATGACGCCCGTGATCTAAGTCGACAAGATAAATAAGCCCGCGGTCATCCCGGTCACGTCACCGGAGTCCACGCTATTGAAATCAATGCGTCAAAAATTCGTTGGGTGAAACAGCGGCGCTGCCGCTTAACTGTCGGGAAGCTCTGCGGCAGGCAATTCAATGATGTCCTGGTAAAGGTGATAGATCGTTGCGGCGGTATCCGAGACTTGCTCCTTGAGCGCCGCAATATTGTCTGCCTTGCAGGCCGTGAGGAGCATTGCGCAGTTTCCGCTCGTGGCGGTTTGGTCATCGAAGTTATCGCCCGCTGTCAGCCTGACAATACCTTGGAGGTTTCGCCATAGCTGCAGGGCCGCAAAAAGCTGATCCGCTGATCGGTCATCAAGGGCACCTTGGCTCTTTAAATTTTGCAGGGCCGTAGCGGTGTCCTGGTTTAGAACATCTGCATTTCGGTACGCGTGAAGGAGTTGCAGATATTGCGCGATAAACTCGATGTCAATTATGCCGCCGCGGATATTCTTGATATCCCAGGGACCAGAAGGGGCTCGACCATTTGCCAGTCGAACCCGCATCGCGGCGACATCCTTGAGGAGGGAGTTCGGATCTTGCGGTGTGGTGAGGATTGATTGGATTGCGGTTTCTAATTTGGATCGCAGCTCGTCGCCAGCATTGATGACACGAGCGCGCGTGAGGGCCATTCGCTCCCATGTCCAGGCGTCATTCTCATAATATTGAACGAAGGATTGATAGGCGCTGGCAAGGGGTCCTGCATTGCCCGAGGGACGCAGCCTCATATCAACCTCGTAGAGCGGTCCTTCAGCCGTTGGGGCGGTCAACGCGCTCAAATAGCGCTGTCCTAATCGCGTGAAATAGGGAATTGATGTTAGTGGCTTCACGCCATCTGATTGGTCACCTTTGGAATCATAGATGAACAGCAAATCGAGATCCGATCCGATGGTCATATCCCGGCCGCCGAGTTTCCCCAGGGCGACAACTGCCATACCGCCGCCGGGGAATTTGCCATGCGCCGTCTTAAACTCGTTCTGGACCGCCGGACACAGTATGTTGACGGTTGCATCGGCGATATTTGCGATGGCGTTGCCGCTACCTTCCGGTGACAGATACTGCCGAATGATTTGAACGCCGACCTGGAACAATCGATCATTGACCTGACGCCGTACGACATCAAGAACGTCCTGGAAGTCCTCAGCTTTTTGCGCAATATCGGTCTCAATTTCTGCTGCAACCTGTTCGGCATCGGGCATTGCATCAAAGAAGTCTGCCGTAAGAACGGCATCAAACAGAATTGGGTGTCGTTTTAAGGTGTCGGCGATTTTGGGTGCACTTCCCATAATTTCCGCCAACAATTCTAGAAGTCCTGGGTTGCTGTTAAACAACGAGAAAAGCTGGACCCCAGCGGGCAGACCCTGCAAGAATTCGTCAAATCCCAAAAGCGCCGTATCCGGGTTCCCGGTTTTCGAAAATGCCGTTAGCAGTCCTGGCATCAATTCTGTGAGGAGTTCTTTGGAACGTGTGCTCCGCGTTGCACGGTAACGACCATGATGCCAGGTGCGTATTATCGACGAGACGGTTGAGGGGTCTTTGAAGCCAAGCGAGCTTAATGTTTCCAACGTATCCGGATGATCTTCTCCACCAGTAAAAACCAATGTTCCGGGACCCCCGAGATCGGACGATTCCTCAAATAAGGCGGCGTAATGACGTTCGACTATTTTCAATTGTTCAGAGAGTGCTTGAGCAAACTCTTCGGCGTTCTCGTGCCCCATAAAGTTTGAGAACGCTTCGAGTTTCTCTGCGTCCGAGGGCACTTCGTGTGTTTGTTGGTCATCGATCATTTGAAGTCGATGTTCAACGCGTCTTAAGAACACATAGGCTTGTTGAAGTTGTTCTGCGACCTCGCTTGTGAAGTGCTCCGCCTGCGCGAGCAGAGGGAGGGCCTCGCACGTCTTCTTTGTCCGTAATGTCGTGTCGCGGCCACCCCAGATCAGTTGTTGGGTTTGCGCATAAAATTCTATTTCCCGAATACCGCCGCGACCGAGCTTGACGTTATGTCCGGCCACGGCAATTTCACGACCACCCCGATGGACGTTGATTTGCCGTTTGATGGAGTGGATGTCTTCAATTGCAGCAAAGTCGAGGTTACGGCGCCAAATAAAAGGACGCAGATAGTTGAGAAAGTCATCTCCGGCTTTGATATCGCCAGCGATCGGTCGGGCCTTGATCATCGCCGCTCGTTCCCAATTTTGTCCTGCCGTTTCGTAATATGTTTCTGCGGCGAGGGTCGAGATTACGGCTGGTGTCGATCCAGGGTCTGGGCGGAGGCGTAAATCTGTACGGAAGACGTACCCGTCCGCGGTTCGTTCTTCCAGAATTTTAACCAGGTCGCGCGCGAGTCGGACAAAGAACTCCTGGGCTGTCCGTTTACCGGTATATTGGGTCTTTTCGCCGTCAAAGAGCAGGATGAGGTCGACGTCGCTGGAGTAGTTGAGTTCACCGGCACCGAGTTTGCCCATGCCTAGGACGATGAACCCGGACTCATTTGACGGTTGGTCGGAGTCTGGGAGCTCGATCTCTCCTGTTTTGTGACCTTGATGGAGAAGATTGGATACCGCAGCGCATATAGCTTTTTCCGCGAAGACGCTCAGGGCTTCAATGATTTCGTCTAATGACCATTGTCCTGTGATGTCAGCCATCGCAATTGCGAACGCACAGCGGCGTCGTGCGATTCGAAGTGTTGTCATCAACAGGGATTGGTCTTGTGTCGTGAGAGCAGGGTCACTGACGGTTTCTATGATGTTGCTATAGGCGGCGCGAGGACCCAAATGGAAGACTTCGCGGGCAAAATCCCAATCATTGACTAGAGAATGGGTGAGAAAAGGACTATTGCCGAAAATCCCGTCCAGCAATGGCTTTAACGCAGCGTCGCTGTCGCACGTGGTGATATATTTTCTTAAAATTTCATCGTCGTTATGGTCGGCAACATCACGCCAACGATCCCATCCGGCGGCAACAGCGTCCAAATTGCCTGGAAGTGGCAATGGATTGGTAAGTTCAATTCCTTTTTCTGCCATATCGACCAATTGTTGCGTTCCATCTGGCTCAATTTTGCCGCACACTGCGGCAAGCCGATGGACCGGTCAAGCGGTGCGGAAAACGAGACTGTCGAGTTAAATGCTAGGACGATGTACCCGGATTTTATGTGAGGTAGCAGCCCTTACGGCGCTTGCGCTTCTTCTGCTTACCGGTGTTGCAACCTGGCGGTTATCACAAGGGCCAGTGCCCCTTAACTTTCTGACAGGTCACATTGAAAATGCTCTCAATGATATGGTTCGTCCGGTCCGTATTTCCCTGCAGGGGACCAATCTTGCTTGGGCGGGGTGGGAACGGACGCTCGACATTCGGGTGGTGGGGACGAAAATTTCTGGCGCTGACGGTGTTACAATTGCCAAAGTGCCCGAGATGTCTGTTAGTTTTAGTCTACGGGCATTGCTACGTGGGGTTGTTGCGCCGACCAATCTTGATCTAATTGGACCACGCCTACAGGTGGTGAGGAACGAGAACGGAAAGTTCGCTTTTACACTTGAAGAAACCACGAACCTTCCAACCGATACTCTTGGCGGCGTGCTCGCTGCTCTTAGCGCGCCAAAGCAAGACAATGGCATCCTCCTGTCCTGCGATATCATCAAGCGTGGATTCCTGATGCCAATCTTGTTGTCGATGACCGCGTCACAGGTCTCAATTGGGGCGCTACGCAAGCTGATCTTGTTGTCATTCGCGAGGATGATGAAATCCGCGCTTCGCTCTTCGCTGATATAGATGCTGCCGGTAAACCTGGACGCCTCATCGCAAAAGCCAGTCTACCCTCAGGCGCTCAGGATGTCGGCGTTGACCTGGCAATTGAGAAATTTCCAATAGATCGATTAGCAGCAACCATACCGGGCCTCGAAGTCTTAAAATCAGTCCGCGTTGCGGTAAGCGGCGATGTCGCAACCCGTGTGTCCTTTAATGGTGCTATTCAGAACATGAAATTCGCCTTTACCGGAACCTCAGGCCATATCGAAAAGGGTGACCTGTGGCCTAAGAATGTTCCGGTCAAACAAATGAACTTCAAAGCGAGCTATGAAAACAATCCTGCCTCACTCGACATAGAACGATTTGATCTCAATGTTGGTGGTCCGACAATTTCACTTTCCGGATCAGTAATAGGTGTTGGCGATCAGGTGACGATTGTCGGGCGTGCTGGTGTCGAAACTGTTCAGTTGTCGCGCCTGAAGGATTTTTGGCCAATAGGATTTGGCAAAGTCGCTCGCAAATGGGTTCTCGGGAACATGCAAAAAGGCCAAGTGGAAAACGCCCGCGCGTCATTTTCGCTGCGCATTCCGGACACCCAAAAATCGGACATTCTAGTTGACTCGTTTGGCGGAAAATTACGCCTGAGAAACACCACGGTTGGTTTTAACGAGAATTTCCCGAAGGTTGAAAAGGTTGAGGCGACGGCGGTATTTTCCAAGGACCGCTTTGTAGCCTCGGTTACATCGGGAGACTTGAAAGGTCTCACTGTTGTTTCAGGCCAGGTTCGCTTGCTGGATTTGGACACTGACAAAGAGAATGCAAATATTGATGTAACAGTCTCCGGTCCTTTGAAGACCGCTCTAACGATTGCGGACAACAAGCCACTGCTATTGGTGTCGAAGTTCGGTATCAATGCCAAGAACGTCAAAGGCTGGTCCGAAACGGATCTGAATTTTAAGTTTCTGTTATCGGGGGCCCTAGAGCTCTCTGATGTCTTGGTTGGCGCCCAGTCGCGGATCGCCAATGCACTTTTGCCACAATCTCCTCTTGGGAAGCCGATCAGCGCTGGGAGTTTTTCTCTGCAAATAGATGACAAAGGGCTTCTGTTGAGCGGCGATGCATCTGTGGCGGGGACACCCGTAAATCTAAAATGGATAGAACGGTTTGAAACGGAACGAAAATTTGTCCGGCGCTATGAGCTCAGTGGCAAGATGGATGCAACGGCGCGAAAACAGGTTTTGAATCTGCCCGAACTGGCTCCTTACGTTGAGGGCGCAATTGATCTGGATTTGTCCTTGGTTGAGAGGGATACCGGCGAAAAAGAGATCGCTGCGAAAGGATCCCTGACCGAGGCGACGTTAAACATTCCGCCTTTCGGATGGCATAAGACCCCTGGTGGTGCTGGAGTGGCCTGGGTTTCTCTCGTCGTCCACCCGGATGGCGCTACAGATATACGGAACCTGGATATTCAGGCGCCAGGGCTGCGGGGAACAACGAGCCTGCGTTTCGACCGGGGTGGCAAGTTTATTGAGGCGGAGCTTAAAAAGCTTCAGCTCGGGCGGTCCGATTTTAAAGGCAAAATCAAGGCCGGTGCGGACGGAGGCTATGAAGGCACCGTAAAGGGGGCAGCGCTCGATCTTGTTCCGTTATTGGCGCGAGCTGATGTCGATCAAGAAGCATCGTTTCCACGGATGACGCTGGCAACAGATGTTCAAACCGTCTGGTTTGACGCAGAAGTCCCGGTGAAAGCTTTGAAGGGGACCCTGTCCCATGATGGCGAAGATTGGGAGGCCGCCAATCTAACAGGTGTTGTCGGGAAGAATCGGCCTTTCACTTTCGAATTGAAGCCCATCGCAGATAAGCGCCGCTTTACGCTGCAGGCAGAAGACGCGGGTGGTGTCCTTGCCGGTTTGGATATTGCTGATACATTTCGAGGCGGAAAACTCATCCTCACTGGGGATAAGACACGGGGGAGCGGCAATCCCTGGCAAGGTAGTTTGTCGATCTCAGATTATACTATTGTTGGGGCACCGAACCTCGCCCGCATTTTGACCTTGGCGTCTTTGACGGGGATAGTGAATACCCTCAGCGGAAAAGGGATCAGCTTTGCCCAGCTGAATATTCCGTTTTCATATATCGATGGGAAAGCCAGTATCCGCAATGCACGGGCGGTCGGGTCACAACTTGGTCTGACCGCAGATGGTGTCTTGAACTTGGATAAGAAGATGGCGGATGTAAAAGGAACGATTGTTCCTGCATATTCCATAAACAGTGCGTTGGGTAATATTCCTATTATCGGAAAAATATTTACT
>WLWD01004603.1_pt1 | contig 12641 bp, 6 predicted proteins | sample 6712731 | NCBI WGS metagenome assembly WLWD01 (sample SAMN12718690, study PRJNA576275) | sponge metagenome | isolation source: marine sponge | host: Mycale hentscheli | place: New Zealand: South Island, Marlborough, Capsize Point | collected 2014-11-01
CACTGGTCACACGAGAACCTCATCACTACCTCTAGTCACTGGTCACACGAGACCCTCATCACTACCTCTAGTCACTGGTCACATGAGAACCTCATCACTACCTCTAGTCACTGGTCACACGAGAACCTCATCACTACCTCTAGTCACTGGTCACATGAGAACCTCATCACTACCTCTAGTCACATGAGAATCTCATCACTACCTCTAGTCACATGAGAATCTCATCACTACCTCTAGTCACTGGTCACATGAGAACCTCATCACTACCTCTAGTCACATGAGAATCTCATCACTACCTCTAGTCACTGGTCACATGAGAATCTCATCACTACCTCTAGTCACTGGTCACATGAGAATCTCATCACTACCTCTAGTCACTGGTCACATGAGAACCTCATCACTACCTCTAGTCACATGAGAATCTCATCACTACCTCCAGTCACTGGTCACATGAGAACCTCATCACTACCTCTAGTCACATGAGAATCTCATCACTACCTCCAGTCACTGGTCACATGAGAACCTCATCACTACCTCTAGTCACTAGTCACATGGGAACCTCATCACTACCTCTAGTCACATGAGAATCTCATCACTACCTCCAGTCACTGGTCACATGAGAACCTCATCACTACCTCTAGTCACATGAGAATCTCATCACTACCTCCAGTCACTGGTCACATGAGAACCTCATCACTACCTATAGTCACATAAGAACCCCATCACTTCCTCTAGTCACTGGTCACATGAGTACCTCATCACTACCTCTAGTCACTGGTCACATGAGAACCTCATCACTAACTCTAGACACTGGTCACATGAGAACCTCATCACTACCTCGAAGTGGACACATGGTGACCTAGTGAAGTAGACACATGGTGACCTAATGAAGTGGACACATGGTGACCTAATGAAGTGATGGACACATGGTGACCCAATGAAGTGGACACATGGTTACACATGGTTAATTACACAGTGTCCAGTGAAAATCACGCATGAAACCCTGCTAACAGTCTTTTATATTAGGCCATCAAATGGACAATACGATGTCCATTTCATTAATAAAGTAAGGAAAAAAACAAAAAAACAACAACAACAACAAAACAAAACATAAATCAACCACTAAATGTAGGTACAATTCAAGGAATTGAACTATCATGTATTGAGTTTAGGTCACTCACTAGATGGAAAGGACTCTGTGGAGTAAGCAGACAACCCGTCCACAGTCAAGCAATGGAGACTTTAAAGAGAGCTGATCTGCATGTTAGGCCCTGTAGTAGACATTGTATGGCTCCCTGTACTACAGCTCCATCCCTGTAAGACATATATGCATGTTTATGTTGGTAGCAGAGCCAATCACAGGGCAAATGTCACAGCACATCACACAATTAAATAAGGCAATTAATAGGGCATGTGCAGTCCTAATTAATGCCCATCTATATGTGGTACATAGTGGGTTGAGTGTAGCTATGTATATGCTAAGAAAGGTCACTTTAAATGTAATGGCCAATACATCAAATCATTGCATTTCTGCTAGCCCTGTATGTGATGGTTACTTATATTATTGCCCGATATAATGTGGAAAAGACACCAGAGTTGGGGTCAAAATACTTTAGAAGTATTAATTGCAATTGCAAATATAGCTCCTTAGCAAATACAGATACTTCATAGTAAGTTATACTTGTACAACTGAAGAAGACACTATGTATGTATGTACGTGTAGTATGAAATCAAGTTAACACAATAATAGAAGAGACTATTAGTTCATCCCAGGTGAGACTTGTAAATTATATTACCTATGTGCGTGCACAGTAATAGTACTACGTGCATGCACAGTGCTCGCACTATGTGCGTGCACAGTGTTAGTACTACGTGCATGCACAGTGTTAGTACTATGTGTGTGCACAGTGCTAGCACTATGTGCGTGCACAGTGTTAGTACTACGTGCATGCACAGTGTTAGTACTATGTGTGTGCACAGTGTTAGCACTATGTGTGTGCACAGTGTTAGCACTATGTGTGTGCACAGTGTTAGCACTATGTGTGTGCACAGTGTTAGCACTATGTGCGTGCACAGTAATAGTACTACGTGTGTGCACAGTGCTAGTACTATGTGCATGCACAGTGCTAGCACTATGTGCGTGCAGTGTTAGTACTATGTGCGTACAGTGTTAGCACTATGTGTGTGCACAGTGTTAGTATGTACTATGTGTGTGCACAGTGTTAGTACTATGTATGTGTGTGCACACTGCTAGTACTATGTGCTTGCAGTGTTAGCACTACGTGTGTGCACAGTGCTAGCACTATGTGTGTACAGTGTTAGCACTATGTGTGTGCACAGTGCTAGCACTATGTGCGTACAGTGTTAGCACTATGTGCGTACAGTGTTAGCACTATGTGCGTACAGTTTTAGCACTATGTGTGTGCACAGTGCTAGCACTATGTGCGTGCAGTGTTAGCACTATGTGCGTGCAGTGTTAGCACTATGTGTGTGCAGTGTTAGCACTATGTGCGTGCACAGTAATAGTACTACGTGCGTGCACAGTGCTAGCACTATGTGCGTGCAGTGTTAGCACTATGTGTGTGCAGTGTTAGAATTACGTGCGTGCACAGTGTTAGTACTATGTGCTTGCAGTATTAGCACTATGTGCGTGCAGTGTTAGCACTATGTGCGTGCACAGTAATAGTACTACATGCATGCACAGTGCTAGCACTATGTGCGTGCACAGTGTTAGTACTACGTGCGTGCACAGTGCTAGCACTATGTGCATGCACAGTAATAGTACTACGTGCATGCACAGTGCTAGCACTATGTGTGTGCAGTGTTAGTACTATGTGTGTGCACAGTGCTAGCACTATGTGTGTGCAGTGTTAGTACTATGTGTGTGCACAGTGCTAGCACTATGTGCGTGCAGTGTTAGCACTATGTGTGTGCACAGTGTTAGCACTATGTGCGTGCACAGTAATAGAACTACGTGTGTGCACAGTGCTAGCACTACGTGAATGCACAGTGTTAGCACTATGTGTGTGCACAGTGTTAGCACTATGTGTGTGCATAGTGCTAGCACTATGTGTGTGCACAGTGTTAGCACTATGTGCGTGCACAGTAATAGTACTACGTGTGTGCACAGTGCTAGCACTACGTGCATGCACAGTGTTAGCACTATGTGTGTGCACAGTGTTAGTACTATGTGCGTGCATAGTATTACGTACATGCAGAGTCTTAGCACTATGTGTGTGTGCACAGTGTTAGCACTTCGTGTGCAGTACTGCTTCGTGAATGCAGTGTTAGTATTAGTACGTGTATGTACAATGATAACAGTAGTGCATGCCTAGAGACTTACCATTATTCTCTTCTTCAATCAAGAACACCAGAACCTCAGCACAGATAGCAGCAGCCCAAGCACCATGAAATCTAGGAAATGAAAAAAAAAAAAGGTTATGGCAATATTAATTCTAATGGAAAAGAAAATTAGTTATCAAGCCAAGCAAATGAAGCACCAAAGGTGTGAACCCTCAGCGCTACTATACACTAGCTAGCTATAACAAAATAATTTCTCAGACCGAAAAAATAATATATTTAGCTATTCCTAATCAGGTATCAATACAGCTCAAGCAATGAAAACATAGATGTAGCTAATTGCTGTCTAAAGAAGTAGCTAAACATGCAGGAGACTCTCACCGGTATATAGTTTCAACGTAAAACACCTGAATTCCAGCTCTCATTAACTTTTCAGTATGAAGCAAAAACTAACGTGGGAAGAAAAGAAATTATTTGCCCATGTGATTGCGACATGACGATAGGGGACATTACCTACAAAAATTTGAACCTACACGGAGCAGACAGCTTGTTAAATCATCATCCTGAGCAAGATCATACTTAAATCAACAGTTAATTGTCAGTAATCTCCAAAATCAGCTGACAGACAGACAAATAGATGGGACGACTAGTATAACCCACTTGCGCATGCGCGCTGAGGGCTAATAATAACAATCTGGCCAATGGCACCAATATCATTGCATACTACAGAACCACTAGCCTCAGATGATACTTGATACTTTATAAATATATATCTCTGTTTTATATGCAACAGCACAGGCCACCCAACACTTTCATACTTGTTTCAACTCTAGTGTTATTAGGGCCCAAAGAGTGGGAGCTGGAGGACAACTTGAGGATGCTAGGGAAGGTCTAGTACAAAAGAATAGCCAAGTGAAGAGTGCATGGTAAGGTCATAAGGTAAGGGATAGCATCAGCAGATGAGCAGTGCAATGAGACTGTCACTAATAAAGCATGTATAGACTTGCCAGCAAAGTGTGAGCATCAACCAAGAATGGGTCAAAGCCATAGTCTAAAGAGACAGCCAAAGCAGCCAAGGGAACACACCACTACAAGTTTACCCTAATAATGCCCACCCTGTAACAAGTAATAGGACAATATCCTTAACTCTTCAACTTTTTGGTTGGACATAAATCCAGTGTGGTAGACTCAATGCAGGTGAAATTAAGTCATGCCCCAAAACAAAAACAAACAAACAAACAAACAAAAAACTCTGGAAAGATTTGTACCTAGACAATAAAAGAGGCAGGGCCACCAACATTATCACTATTAGGGATGAGGCCTGGTTATGTTCACACCCGTTATCAACTTACTTCATGACACTTGCTTCGCCAACATCTTGTATTGACTAGCCTTGATACATCAGCAGTATGTTGCTACCTGAAAAATAAGCCAATGGGAAATGCCATCGCTACTGGACAAGATAATACAGTTGAGGTCCTGCTGTATAAAAATTACATGGATATAATAGCTATATGATTCCATTCAATTTTTATAGTTGTGCCGCCATTCCATTTAGCTACTCTAGTCTAGCTATTAGGTGAGCGAATTTTTAAATTCACTGATACGAGTAAGTGACAAGTAGTACCCTTTAGACACTTGCTAACTAATGATAGGATTAGATGGAGGGACAAACATACAAGCCTAATGCAGCTGTCTTGTGAAACCACTGAAGATGACTCTAAGATATATATGTCAAGTTTACATAGCAAACAACCAGTTTCCATTTTTTGTCAGACTTACTAGCAAACTCAAACAGGCACCTTGTACACACTATTTGTCTCAAACTACTTAAGAAACTAGTGTACAGAATTATTAGACAGTCCTCCTCTCCCACATCACTAGAGTATTACTAGATTGGCATTACTTTTTTTAAGCTTTTAACTTACTCTTGAAAGCTGAGTGTGATACTTTCATTTAACCGAACCGCCATAATGAAAAGTTAGTCTCATGTACCGATTCACTTTACCAATCGCTAATCGAGTGTAGAGGTTCTAGGTTGGTAAAGGGTCTCGCCCTCCCCTCGCTTTATTATCTAGCTTTTTTGCGTTGAGCCACGGGGCGGTTACGGGGCTACTAGCTAGATTACTGAACTCAGTCTTGGTAGCAACCGTGACAGAACAGTGAGTAAAGCCTACACAAACCAAAAGCGGTTGATTTAAATTTACAGCTTCTTACCCAATGCACGGATGATCCTTGTGTCTTACCACTAATATATAGTTTGTTTCGAGTTCATATTCAAGGGTTTTTGTACGCACCTGTGCTAATCAATTAATTGGGTAAAGGGATTTACAACTACTTAACGGCTTCTCAAAGTGGTTCGGTAAAGCGTCACCTTTTCAATTACTATGGTAAGTTGATTTGTGCAAAGACAAATGCTGTTTTTACTTTCTTGAATTGCGTTGACACTTTTACCATATTAAGATGTAAGCTGCAATCTCAGGTTTTATTTAATTGTCTCCTATTTTTTTTAAAGCCAAGACTATCCCTGGCAGATGAAACCAATGAGACTCAGGTTAATGTTGATGTCATAATATAATTTTAATAATTATTAGAAATAACCACATATACATATTTAGCTGTCTTGTTCTCAAACTTAGCTATCAAGCATGCCTTGAAATTCTTCATTAGAACTTTGAGCTCTTCAGCTTCCTCGTTGTTAGTGCTGTGAATAAAAACATTAAAATTTAGTAAAGCTAGCCACTATGAATATAGCTTGCACAATGACGCATAAAGTGTGCTTTATAGAATCTTGCCCACTAAATTGTGAACCACATAAGACCAGCATAATGATATGCACATTAATTGTAAACATTCTATAACTTTTTTCTCAATGAATCCACAGCAATTCGTAAAAATGAAGATTGGCTATGTATATAGCTATATTCTATATCTAGAGTGCTATACCGTACGACTATAGAAATAAAAATAACAACTCACCACCAGAAGAGTAGTCGTTTCTAAAAAGTGCTCCAAGAGAATTCAAATTCTTCTCACTTGCTATTAAACAATAGCGAACTATACTAAACAATAGCGAAACCTTACCCATTGATCTTTGTCATTCGGTAAGGGGTTTTCCAGCCAAACGGCGATGTCATGGTGACACTGTACCACTTTCGCAGCAACAATTCTAAATTTGGTACGGGTCGCAAATAAAATTAATTCATCTATTGTATTGCTGTATTTATTTATTTATTCAATCATTGATTATTTCATGTTTTATTATTATGATAAATGAAAAGATGACAAGTTTTCTCACCACTAATCTAGACAATAAAGACAATGAAAAGCAATTGAGTAAAATATCTAAAAGTGAATAAATAAAAAAATCCAAGCAATTATTGTTTGCTGGTGTAGTTAAAAATTGCCACTGCCTTCTTCCCTGCACTGCTACAGAAAGCCTCTGGAAGAGATGGCTGGTGCAATTTTTATCACCTGATTCGTGTGTCAGGCAATTTTCCCACTCTAAAAAAAAGGCAGCGAGTTGAGGCCAACAAGCCACTGAAATAGATAAATAAGTTAATGATTTTAATTAATTTATTTCACTTCATATAATAAAGAATCAATTATTCATTTTAATATAAATATATATATAAACAAGTAAATGAATACATAACAATAAATAAATAAAATTTCCAGCCCTTTGCTAGACATCTTTTGAGTGTGATTATTAATTATATTTCTCCGTTAATTAACTATTTAATTAATTTAATTAATTTTTGATTTAAATACTTTTCACTTGTAATTTTCATTATTCATCAACAACGTAAAATAATAACTAAATTAATTAAATAACAATAAATAAATAAATTTCCAGCCCTGTGCTATGTAGATATCTCTTGAGTGCGATTATAAATTTTACTTCTCCTATTTAATTAATTTTTGATTTAAATATTTTTCACTCATAATTTTCATTATTTCATCAACAATGTAAAATAATAACTAAAATTAATTAATTAATGAAATATACAAATGAATAAATAAATTGAGTATATAAATAAATAAATAAATATAAATAGATAAAGAAATAAATAAAATAAATACACATACATAAATAAATAAAGAAATAAAGAAATAATTAAAATAAATACACACATAAAATAAATAAATAAATAACTAAATAAATATGAATGAACTAATCAATCAATAAATAAACAAAGATAAATAAGTAAGTAAATAAAGAAATAAAGAAAGGAAGCAATAAAATAACAAATGAATAAACAAATAAACAAATAAAAAATAAACTATTATTGTTATTATTATTAATATTATTATTAATATTATTATTATTAATATTATTATTATTAATAATAATAATATTATTATTATTATTAATTATTATTACTATTATTATTACTATTACTATTACTAGTATTGCTATTATATTATTATTATGATTATTATTTATTAGTTAGCTTATTGAACAAAATCAATCAATCAATCAATAAATAAGTAAATAAATAAATATGCAAATAAATAAGTAAATTAATTAATTAATTAATTAATAAATACCTATGTGAATAAACAAATAAATAAATAGATAATAAATAATTATATGAAAATAGATAAATAAATAACTAAATAAATAAAAATAAATAAATGAATGAATGAATAAATAAATAAATAAATATTTATTATTGTTGTAATTGTACAAATTAACAGTCAAATGTTTAATGCTAACTAAGTTTTTATTGTTGTTAACTAATACTTATTTAGAAATTATGATAAAAAACTTGATTTTGCCAATTAAATAATAAATAAATAAATAAATAATAAATAAATAAATGTATAAATAAGTAAAAAGTTCATAAATAAAACAAACATGTAAAATAAATAATTAATGAATAAATAAACTGACTTTTAGACGGACAAACTGAAAAAGAAACAAAAAAGTAATCGAATAAGAAAGAATTAATACTGAGTTGGTCCACAAACAGTTTTCAAATTTGGGTACAAGAAGTTTGCAAATAGTTCACAGTTCAGTTCATGAACACTTTGTTAACTACCATGTGTACTCCTACTCAAAGAGTTTACAAGTAGTTTGCAAGACTGTCATTGTGAACCAATTGTGTATATCTTGGCAACCACTTGTAAACCTCAAACATTTGTTAACTTAGTGGAAACTACAAGTTCACAATTTGTAAACTACCCTTGTAAACTCGGGCTTTTGGCCCTGTGGAAGGTGATGCTAATTCAACATTATTCAATGCACTGCAGAAGAATATTATTAACAAGTCAGATTTAGCATTCATGCTTGAGATTATTCAATATAAAAATATTTTGTCTTGGCTATTGGCAGAAACTTGAAGGAATTGTGTCATTCCTCAGTGTTCCTTTTTGTATTGAAAGCTGTTGTGGGTAGTGGGAGTTACAACAACACATACATAGCCAGAGGCTTTAAAACCACGAAAATAGCCCTGTTACAAAAACAATCTCATACCTGAATTGTAAACTATCTATTGAGTATCTGAAAGGGGGTGACACAACTGACAGAAAACAATTTTAAGTTCAATAACCATTGGGAAAATGAAAGCTCACAAACAGATTACAGTTGCTGTGAATTGAACAATAGAGCACAGACACATGTGAAAGAAATGTAATGATGTTGGTGAGGTTTTGAAGGATCATGCTAAGTTTGTGAAGAATTAGTGTTCATTAGGTCCATGGAGAGACTAGAAGAAGTAGCTAACAATAAGAAGAGTAAATGAGCAAATTAGCTAAAGATAGAATGCTGAAAATAATTGGAGATTGAGTGGTGAAATAAAAAGGAGATTCAATATAACTGGTGACACTAGAAGCATGAATAACATAATTGTGGTAAATTTACTAAAATGGGCAGCAGCTCTAAAAGCATGCATGACTAAAAAATCCATGACAAGAAAAGGTGGAATGACAAGCAAGAAATTGGAGGAAGAAATGAAGTGATCTTTTTAAGATCTTCTTGTCAGTCCTTTATACCCCAGTGAAGTAAAATATGACTGTGTAATATAATTGGTTGATAATAAATGTTGTATGTGGTTATTATAATAGGACATATTTCTCTTTTTAACTGCTAATATTTTTATGTGGTTATTGTTATTTGCGGGATAATGACAGAGGGACAGTTGAAAATTGTTGCACATATGCTCTAAATCAAGGTTACTTAGTGTTCAGGTCTCACAGAGACTCTTGGACAACAGGTTCTACTTGAAAGACAAAGATCCAACTGCAGCTGCAATTTTGGAGTCCCTAACCTCATTATCTTATATCATACCTGCCAAAACCAATGTGGTTGGTTATATCATTGTATTCACAATCCTTGTCTGTTGTGAACTTGACTGCAAATTTAACATAACCACAACTAATTTCTAATAATATCAACCTGGGCTAAGACTGAGGTAAACGCACAGTTTCTAACTTGTTACAGTTTTTGTTAAGGTATGCTGCCACCAGTTCCAGTGGCTATACTACAGGCACTATCCCATTAAATCAATAGGGTTTTACATATTTCACATTCTGATGGGTGGGACTGCAGCACAAACCAAAGGACTAGTAAATGATGACAAATGCAAAAGTCCCTGTTACTTTCCCCTTGTGACATGATTTCTTGCTTTGCCAATTAATCCTTATTATACTAATCTAGGCATTTTTTACTTCAATGGAACTAAAAATATTTGTCAATCGTAGCCCAGTAAACAGACTCAAAAACTCTGTGTGTCCTATTGAACTACTGTTCCCAGTTTTAAATATTAGCTATAACAAGATATTTAGGAATTTTCCTGGTAGTCTCATCTAGGCTATCTGAAGGATATTGGGAGGGTACTCTCAGCCTAGTCTCGCGGGCCAGAGTGATTAGGTAAAGGTTCTGGCCCCGCAAGACTACTCTAAGCCCCATCCTAGGGGAAGAGAATATGTTGAAGGATTCAGCTCACCAGAAAATGAGAGAATTTTCATGGGAAACCCCAATGAGTTCTCCAGCTCATCAGGTGATTGATTGATTTCAAAATTATGACAGATAATCAAATCTTATGGCAGCATTTAAAGAAAAATTTCTTTTCTAAACAAATGAATTTGTTAATATGCAAAAATTTGGTTCAAATGATTGTGTCAAGATGAAATACACATTAATGCTGCTTTTAATGATTTTGCACAAGAATAAAGGTCTAAGTCCCTCAGCAGTTTCAATAGACCATCCCATGTAGCTGGATAATTAGATGAACCACGACTGATCCATTCTTGGAAAACATCTATGAGACATTGCCTGACATCTCCTTGACGATAAGTCAAAATACCATACAATCGAGGTGCACTCAGGTCCAAGAACAGTCCGGCATCATCCCACTTATCAATCATTGCATCTCTCAGTCTCAGAGTCTCAGTCCGGCCGTCTTTGTCAAACCACCTCAACAAGATTAAATTTTTCAACACAAATGGAGGACCTGGAACATAATCAAATTATTTTTTCAAACAAAAATCATTATTGGAAGAATTGACATTATTAGGAGTGAAATTTTCACCTGCAGTGTCCATTTCAATTGCATTTGAGCTGGATCCGATAGAAGATACATCACCTACAGTAATAAAAATATGTAATACGCTTGTCTGTCAGTAACGATGACGATAGTGACTGATGGTGACACAGTATGTGTATACATGAATAATTCATGATCTTACTAGAGTTGGTAAAGCATGGTCAATATAAACTACTAACAATAGTTTCACTTACTGTCAGAGATCAGATCTTTCTTCTTTACCACTACTACAGGATCTTTCTTCTCATGATTTTTCTTCTCTGCCACAGGATCTTTCTTCTCTACCACACGATCTATATTCTCATCTATACCAAATAAAACAGAGTTAGTTATTTAAAGTTAGAATACAGTCTATTTCTACATACCTGTCCATACCAAATGAGGTGTCTATTGGTGAGTACAACTGCTTGTGGGTTGTTTGGATTGAAGAGACATGTCATAACCTCTGGAATTCGATCTGTCTTGTCTACCACTCCAAGATGATTTTCTCCTTCATGTGACCTACAGTCAAAGGCAAACTGGTAGTCCAAGTCGATGTTGTAGTTGAGCATTCTGGAACTAGCCTTCTTTAGAGTGTCCTCTATTTCTTGTTTTAGAGCAGTACATTCATGGTGAATGGAGTCTTGGAAACTAGGTTGACATGCTATGACTTCAAAATGTTTACATCGAGATATAAATGTTACATGAACTTTTTTTGTTCCGTACAAAAACTGCACCATGTTTTTCTTGACACCTTCTCTAATGAAAACGAAGGACTTGTTAGATATGAAACAAGCCATTGCAGCTGGAAAGAGTCCCATAGGAGTAAAACCACAACTGAAGTATATCAAGAGAGGCTCCACAAAACATGATTTACAGGATTCCTTGTGGAATAAGTCCAGTTCCTGATCACTAGTGTTTTCTAACACGCAAGGCATGATGTATTCTTTCTCTTCTTCTAAGACTGGATCAGTATCAGAAGATTCAGCTGGCACAATCTCAGCAATGATATGAAGGTGACCAAGCAAAGCTACATGTTGATGTGGTGGAATCAAAGCTGTAGCTGCTTTCAAATCTTTCATGGTGAACAGACCTGTATTCCTGAATTTCTGGGCTGTAGCCTGACCTACGCTATCAAAACTCATGGCTTCAAGAATGACACCAGCGATACTACGCCCAACTTAACTAAGCGATACTGTCCTGGATGTCTACGATCGCAGTAGGAGCTTGCACGTCCGGTTTCTTGAGGAATTAATCACACGTGCTGAAACATTTGTGAAGTCCCCCCGCGCGGTCCTGCGCGGGCGGCTTCTGCTACCTTGGACAGTCGAACTCGGGTCCGTATAAAACACAGACCAGAGACCATGGACCACCCGGACACACCCCGCGGGTTCGCGCTAACTGCAGGTGATTGGTTGCAGTCATGGAAGCCTTAAGAGTGATGAACACTCAGAAAGATCTTGATGTCCCAAGAGTTCTTTCACTATTTAAGAAATTTCAGGGAACTCAGCCTAATCTTCCCCCTTTTCAACCCAGGGGTGGTGAAGTCTATGTTTTTAGACCAACTAACGATCAGAGCAAAGGTAGAACCAACAGCTAGTTACAGATGTAACTAAAAACTTATCAATGATAGTAATGGATTTATTATTTGTCTTTTGTTATTGTTTTGTTGTTGTTGTTTATTCAATTTATTGCATTCAATTTAATTTTCTGTCTGCCTATTAGGAATCCTTTGAAGAGGGGAGCTTCCCAGAAATTCTATTTAATTAAACACAGTTTCATCTAGGATTTTTTTTTTTTGAGGGGGGGGGG
>WLWD01004042.1_pt1 | contig 12637 bp, 9 predicted proteins | sample 6712731 | NCBI WGS metagenome assembly WLWD01 (sample SAMN12718690, study PRJNA576275) | sponge metagenome | isolation source: marine sponge | host: Mycale hentscheli | place: New Zealand: South Island, Marlborough, Capsize Point | collected 2014-11-01
TTGCTGTGTATTAATATGAAGCAGGGTTATTAGAGATTGCTGTGTATTAATATGAAGCAGGGTTATTAGAGGTTGCTGTGTATTAATATGAAGCAGGGTTATTAGAGGTTGCTGTGTATTAATATGAAGCAGCTGGTTATTAGAGATTGCTGTGTATTAATATGAAGCAGGGTTATTAGAGATTGCTGTGTATTAATATGAAGCAGGGTTATTAGAGATTGCTGTGTATTAATATGAAGCAGGGTTATTAGAGATTGCTGTGTATTAATATGAAGCAGCTGGTTATTAGAGATTGCTGTGTATTAATATGAAGCAGGGTTATTAGAGATTGCTGTGTATTAATATGAAGCAGGGTTATTAGAGATTGCTGTGTATTAATATGAAGCAGGGTTATTAGAGATTGCTGTGTATTAATATGAAGCAGCTGGTTATTAGAGATTGCTGTGTATTAATATGAAGCAGGGTTATTAGAGATTGCTGTGTATTAATATGAAGCAGGGTTATTAGAGATTGCTGTGTATTAATATGAAGCAGGGTTATTAGAGATTGCTGTGTATTAATATGAAGCAGCTGGTTATTAGAGATTGCTGTGTATTAATATGAAGCAGGGTTATTAGAGATTGCTGTGTATTAATATGAAGCAGGGTTATTAGAGATTGCTGTGTATTAATATGAAGCAGGGTTATTAGAGGTTGCTGTGTATTAATATGAAGCAGGGTTATTAGAGATTGCTGTGTATTAATATGAAGCAGCTGGTTATTAGAGATTGCTGTGTATTAATATGAAGCAGCTGGTTATTAGAGATTGCTGTGTATTAATATGAAGCAGCTGGTTTAGAGATTGCTGTGTATTAATATGAAACAGCTGGTTATTAGAGATTGCTGTGTATGTATTGTGTTGATGCTGAATACTTTGTTTTTGTTATTGTTTGACACTTGTGGGCACATTCTGTGGAGCATGTAGCAGCAAGATTGTGCTGTTTAGGAAATTAGAAAAGAATTAATATAGATCTAGTTGTAAACATGTATTGCATTTTGTGTGTGGAGGAAAAGAATGGGAGCAAGTTATAGAGAAGTGAATTTATAGGAAGATGTTTTTGTTGCTGATGTGAAATGGTAACAAAATAATATGTGCCATCTGTGAAAGATGGTTAGTACGTATGTGTGTGTCTTATAGCACATGTGTGTGAAGTGTGTTAGTGACATGTACATGTGTGAGGTGTTAGTGACATGCACATGTGTGAGGTGTGTGTGTGATGAGTGTGGCTCGATGAATATGTATTTTCTTGTTGCTAGGTTATTTGAGGCTGTGTGTCCTTGGGCAGACATAGCATATGAAGAGCAGCTCAAAAAGAAAGAAGAAGACATTAGAGGTGCTCTCAAGAAAATGACATCAGGCTTGAGCAAAGAAATAGGTTTCTCAGCAGCCTCATCAGACTCTGTAAGTTGGTGGTGTGCGTGTATGTGTGTTGTATGCTGTGCTTGAGTTCAAGTGTTTTTATACATTCCGTGTCACTGTGTGTGTGTATGTATGTATGTGTAGTGTGTGTGTGTGTGTGTAGTGTGTGTGTGTGTGAGCAGTGTTATTGGGGATTATGTTTATTGTGTGCATACGTAGGTATAGGTGTGTGTGTGTGTTTGTCAACATGTCTTTGGCTTCTCCTTCGTCACATGGGGGTATTTGGTCTGATGAAGTCAACATCTCATAACGACATCTAGTTTAGGAATGTGAGAGGAATGCTGACGTGACTAGACACACACACACACAACACACACACAACACACACATATGCGCACACGACTACTTGTTTGATGACTGACATTTTTTTAGCCATTGATGCGTGCAGTCACACGGCTGGTAATCCTATTCCACACGTTTCCCAAGCTCGCTTCTACAGCCGTGCTAGTTAATGTTAGGAATCTGATTGGTCAATATGCCAGTTATTATTATTATTATTATTATTATTAGTAGTAGTAGTAGTAGTAGTAGTAGTAGTATTAGTACTAGTGGTGTGCTTGAGCACAAATGGCGAGCGAGCCTAAAACTACACTATTGCTAAACAATTGCTTTTAACTTCTAACATTCAAGCTACTAAAAAAAGTCGAGTTTTTAAATTACATATTATACAGTAAAGGCATTCAGCGCCATAGTAACCACTCCCCGCAACTTTTTGAATTGAAAAAACAACAACAACAAAAAAAGCAACAAAAACAAACAAAACAACAATAAATACTGTTGCATAGGGCTATGACTAATAGCTATCAACTCACCACTGCCACTAACTTGAATAGAAATGGAACTCCAGTAAGTTTTTGAGTTTAAACTGCACCCGCAAAAGAATTCAAAGCAGTAAACAATTCAATTTCTAGGATGATACGGGTAATGATCAATAACCAGAGGATACTGTTTAGTGACGTTCGGGACGGGGTCGAACACTGAGCTAACTCAAAATACGAGAGGGTCAAAGTACAAAATGACATACGTACGTCCAAACATATATACAAACAAACAAACATCCCCGATTTTTCAATTGTGTTACCCCTGCAAGTGTCTCGCTCGCTTCGCTCGGTTGCCAATTAGTGGTAGTAGTAATAGTAGTTAGTAGTAGTAAACATTGGAAGCTGGATAAGTAGAGACAAGCTCCCCTTTCCCACATCTAGAACTTTGCCCATATATGATGATTAATAAGCTACAATAACGGAAGCAATTATAATCACATTAATAGTAATGATGATAATAATAATAATAATAATAATAATAATAATAATAATAGCAATAGTTATAGTAGCAATACTAATAATTTGCAATGCTAGGGACATATTTGCCAGAGAACATGTACATTGTAATTCATTGTTTGTAAATTCTACAATTCCTCAGTCTTATCAATTAGTTAAGATGACATCATAGAGTATAACTCCCAGTACAATATTCAGACATTATTTCCCTTTGTACAGACAATGGTTGGTCTCAGAGTTGAGCCCCTCCCCTTCATCTATGCACCATGCTTGGCTTCAATAACTAATAACAATAATAATAACAACAAGCAAAGATGGCGAGCGGGCTAGCTTAGTTATATTTCATGTTATAAATAATGGGCAAGGTTTTATAGTTATCTCGGTTACACTCAATATAGATTCTTGTTATTTTTATCTTCATCATCAGGGTCCTATTGAGAAAATCATATTGGGTTGTTCGGGTGAGTGTGCCCTCTCTAATATTTTTTGAAAGGGACAATATTGACAGTAATAACATGAAATTAATTATCTACAGAATTATTGCTGAAGAAAAAAAAGAGAGAGAGAAATGATCTATTTTAGTAACCACTTCTTGTAATTAATTCACTTTAATTGGAGCTACCACTATACTTTATTTCGTTGGGCAACATTTTTTTCCTGCTCTATTTTTCAGCCTCAACAGCATAGTGCACATGGCTTGCAAATATTGGAGGGGCGGGGCTGGGATGTTAGGTGAATTTGCTACGCTTAAATAAAACAGTGTGTTTATTATATTTAACTTTATTGTCCACATACTTTATTTCGTTGGGCAACATTTTTTCCTGCTCTATTTTTGTGTATTCACAAGACCTGGATAGAAGAGAGGAAGATGGAGAATGAAGGCATATTTTGCCGCATGGAGTCCATCAAGCCTTCGGTGAGGAATGGCGGGCAGTCTGCATCGTTTGTTTGACTTTCTTTGTAGCTTCATGTTATTCCATTAAGAATTTTTTTTTCCTGTGACTCTAGCCTGTCCTGCATCATTATAGAAACAAGTGTGAGTACAGTGTGGGTTACAGACATGAGGAAGAGGAGGAGGAAGGCGGAGGCAGTGTGGCGGGTCAGCTTGGGGAAGAATTGCTCGTGGAGGGTCACTCTGGGGAGGCAGAGAAGGCGATGGTGAAAAGAGCGAAGGTTGTCGGATTCAGGACTGGTGGATACGAACAAGGAGATTTTGATGTGGTTTCCCCGGAGAACTGTCCTCATATTTCTCTGAGGATGAATGAGTTGAGTAAGGTAAGGCCGGTATCTCTCTAAAGAGGGTAGTGATTAAAATTTGTGCTCTAAACGGGGTGTGGCGCAGGTGCTGATTAAAATTAGACTATTCTAGTGTATGTGAAATAATTAAATTGTTAGTTACTTGTATCCGATAATTTTTTTCTGCAATAGATTCCAAGAATTGTTAGCTGGCATACCTGCCATATTTTTTGCCTGTGGTTAGGCTGCTTGGTTTGTGGACATGTCAGGATTTTGCTGTCTTGTGTTTGTGTTTATTTTCTTTGACATCCTTGTGTGTTTGTTTGTTTGTTTGTTTGCAGTTACTTCAAAATTTCTTCAACGAGTCTCGGCTGGAGCCATATTTGTCGGCCACTGATGAAGGGTGAGTCCCTTAATTAAACCAGGGGTGCATACAGAAAACAAATCTATGAGGAGCAAGACAGCATTGTTAGAGTGTAGGTGGGGCAATGAGAGTGTAATACAGACACATCCAGGGTCCCTTGGGGCAATGAGAGTGTAATACAGACACACCCAGGGTCCCTTAGGGCAATGAGAGTGTAATACAGACACACCCAGGGTCCCTTGGGGCAATGAGAGTGTAATACAGACACATCCAGGGTCCCTTGGGGCAATGAGAGTGTAATACAGACACATCCAGGGTCCCTTGGGGCAATGAGAGTGTAATACAGACACATCCGGGTCCCTTGGGGCAATGAGAGTGTAATACAGACACATCCAGGGTCCCTTGGGGCAATGAGAGTGTAATACAGACACATCCAGGGTCCCTTAGGGCAATGAGAGTGTAATACAGACACACCCAGGGTCCCTTGGGGCAATGAGAGTGAAATACAGACACATCCAGGGTCCCTTGCAGTGCTTGAAAAGAGTGAGAAAGTATGCAGACTTTATTTGCACAGCCTAAATGTTAATGAAAGGATTTCTATTAGTGGTGGAGGCTATTCTAGTGGGCGAATGCTACCCTTTGCTCTCCTTAAGTACAGTCTACTTAGAACAAAATGTGTTTTAATGCTAGTATTTCAGACGTCATAGTGTGTGTGTGTGTGTGTGTGTGTGCGTGTGCGTGTGCGGGTGCGTGTGTGTGTGATCCAAGCATATCTGCATCATAAGATAAGTTGAAGCTACATAAGAAGAAAATGGGCTGAACCCTAGTATGGTGGTGGGGAGAGGAACTTTCATGGTAGCTTGCTAAACAGGTAGGAGGAGTTCATCAATCACATGTGTACACTCATACCCATGCCTTCATGGAGTTTTGAGATTGGAAAGTGGGTTGTGTTTTTTTTTTAACAATTAAAAATTTTCAAAAAAATTTAATTAAGGAGTTTCACTAGAAGAAAAACTGTCACAATTTCTCTACAAATACAGAATCACTCCTCATGCACTTGTACATACATACATACATACATACATACATACCACATACACAACACAAACACACACATACATACAAGCACATGCATACACGGCATTCCCCCCCCCCCCCCCCCCCCCCCCCCCAGAAATTATTATGGTTCTACAAAATGCCATGCACACACACACTAAACTCACACACACATCTTCTTAGACTTGATGGCACCTGATGATTATACCCAGTAATCTGATCCTCGGCATGTGACACTCACCACCAGTCGGTGGAGTTGAATTAGAAAAGGGGAATTTTTATTCCAATGCCGTGAGCTTTTCTTCATGGAACATTTTAGAACACACGACAGTAGGTATAGTATGGTTTCTCTCAAATGAGACGAGTGGATGCATTAGAGTGGCTTCTTCTAAGGTCATAGTGAAAGTGTGTGGTAACAGTTTGCCCTGTGGAGTGTGAACCCTCACTGTGAGGTAGTTCAATAACAGACTTAAATCACTCGGCAAGAGGATATGGTAGCTTTTTTAATATATACTATTTCTAGCTTTTTAAATGAAAAAATATGATTTCCTTTCACCCTTTGAAGTTTGCAGTGACCTTTTTTGGTCAGGGGGAAAGTTGGTGTTAGTTGTGTGTGTGGAAGTATTATTTAATCCTGTAGTCTCTTAGTGGGCATGATCAAGTGTCGCCACTTGGGCTGGCAATTCCTGGCAGGATGTGGCACAGGAGGGGGGAAACTGGCAGTTGAGTGGGCGGTTGATGAAGTGGCAGTGACGTCATGGGTGGGTGGATAAAAAAAAGTTGCTATATTTAGTTAAATGCACTTCAGTTTTTTTTGTGCAAAGGAAAAAAAAAAAATGTAAAATTATAGTAGCAGATTCAGAAAACCTTTGCAAGTTTGAATATATTTATTTTTGCTGAGACTGACACTGTAGAGCTTGAAAGCAGTTTCGCAGCATTCACCCACTGACTTATATTGTGATGTAAAAAAATGAAATGTATTTGTAGGTATTGGAAGGGGTTTGGAGTTCGTTGTTACGACAGTGGCGAAACCATGGTGACGGTGCAGATGCATCCTCAGAACTTATCCAAAGTAAGCAACTAATCAGGGTGCACTCGGGGTGTGAGATGCTGCGGTACCTGACCACACCCATTTTTAAATACAACCCACATTACTTTGATGCACATGCCTATGTGACAGTGTGTCTACTTCACACTGATCAGTGTTTGGTCACACACACATGATTTATAATCTTATTAACCCTCAGCGCACATGTGTGAGAAGGTTACCGCTCAGTTTGTCAGTCTGTCAGTCATTCTGTCACACAACAAATAGTGGATCTCGAAGACGGTGGTCTCCTTTGAAGATTGAAACAAGTATGAACATGTTGCACTGACAGTTTAAGTCCCTTTAATGTGCCAGAATTTTTCGTTTTGATTAATTTTTTCAGAAAAGCTAGTTATTTTTTTTGGCAGTACGATCATAAGGTATTGTCACACGGTATTCATGAGAGCTAATAATTCTTGCCATTTGCGGTCGTCTTTTTATTCATAATCTCGGCGGAATACCGGATAGTGCAGGAATTGGAGTTGTTCTCCTTTGAAACTCCCTGTTGAAATCCCTGGTAGGTGAGTGTCTCTTGCATGTTTAGCTTCTCCTATGAAGACAGCATTTACGTCTACTGTTTCATTGCACGAGTTACATATAGACTTTCATGGGCTACACAACATATTGATGTAAATTATTCTGTGGGTCTTTGTGATAGGTAGCTAGATAGTAACGCTGAGGGTTCACATCTTCGTAATACTCATAAATTCAATTTTAGCTGTTGTACTATATTAGCTTCCAAAAATTCTGAAATCCATGGTGCCCTACCTCTGTATGAAACCCTGCTCATTACGTGTGTCAAATTACGTCTGTGCAGTTAGAAAGGCCATAAAGGAATATCTATTAACTGCTGGAAGACTTATAACCCTGGCTGGAATGTAGTGAGGTAGAAGTAAGTGGGGATAAGTACGTGGTAATTGAAGTTATTGTGGAATCTTGCCGTGTGGGCAGAGGACTGCCAGTTGTGGTTTGTGGAACGTCAAGTTGACAAACAAACATGGAGTGCTTCCATAATGAGTCCAAGTGTCACTTGCTGGAGGTGGCAATTACGCACGAGGTTAAGTCTGCCCCTTCAGATTGAAGGACAAACAGTAACAACAATGAAGCTCCAAAGGTGTGAACCCTCAGCGATACTAAACACTAGCTAGCTATTACAATATAATCTCAGACCAAAAGAACAAGCAATCTGTTAGCTATTTTAATCAGGCATCAATTTAACTCTAGCAAAGAAAATGGTATATGGAAACACTGCCTACATAAGAGAAGGGGTTAACAAGCCAGAAACACTCACCGATATATATTTTCAAAGCAAATACTTCACTTCTTTCAATTCTGTTAACTTCCCTGGGAATATAGCAAACTACTGTGCCGGCTGTAAGAAATTATATGCTCACGTGATTATGACGTGATGCTAGGGGGCGTTACCTACAAAAGCTGGTTCCTACGTGGAGCTGAAATCTTTGCGTTTTCTCAACAATTAGCCCGGGAAAAAAAAAAAAAAAAGTAGCACAATGAAAGGTCCTAATCTTCGTTCTGGGTAAGTTCATACCTAAATCAACGGTAAATTGTTAGTAATCTCCAAAACCAGAGCGTGACAGACACACAAACAGACAGGACGACTACTATAACCCTCTCGTGCATGCACGCTGAGGGTTAATAACAACAACAAATAAAAAGCAACAATGTCAATTAAGATAGTTTAAGATGAATTGTGTGCCCAGTACAGCAATACTACAGTAATTTTAACTCATGTGCCAGGAACTTGTGTTACTATGGGAACTTTGTCAAGAGTTGCTGTATTCACAAAATGCTGAGTTTTGCTCAACTATGTGCTGCTGTGCTATTGGATGTAATTAGAAATTGTAGTGGCCGGACAAATGTACGTAGCACCTGTTGGTCTCGTAACTCCATACCGTTATAATAACGATTGCCATTTCCCTGAAAATACAGTTGTAGGCTTACCAGATGCTTTTTTCTGATACTACAGCAACAAGTAAGTCTCAGTTTACATGCAGTGTTGCTGGCCCGATCATGGCATATTGGACAGTTCAACATAAAGAAGTTCCCATTTTAATGATTGACTTTGTCATGAAACATAAGCTGAGTCAGCAAGCATAGTGTTAGGGTACACTATTCACAGTTACGTCAATTGTTTGGTAGGTCTGCTAGTGTAGACCAAACTCCTCCCTGTTTGTGTGCTCCATTGCCTGAGGGGACGTCACAATGTGAATCAGTGTGGCCTTGAACTTGTTCACCTTTTCAAAACAGATTCTGGCAGTTGTGTTGCCAGAACGACTGATCCCCGTTTGTTATAATTCACTTGCCTGCACGTCAGAGAGAGAGAGAGGCTAATCATTGCTCTCTGTTTACATTTGCCAATTATCACTTCCTCTTTAGTCTATGGCAGAAATTGATATCATTTATCCAACGTCATATGGAATTTTTTCCCTTAATAATGGGTAACTCCCTATTAATTGGCTTTAGGAAGAGCTATGGAGTAATTAGGATTAGTTAAACTTTTTATCAGGGTAATTCCCCGGTGTTTTAGGTGGCAGGGAAGATTAACCCACATACACCCACATGCTCAGATACATCAGCGAGTATTGTTTCAGGTAATGGAAAATGATTGATGAGCTTAAGTACTCACAGCTCGAGCTGAACTTGACGGTGTGTGTGTGTGTGTGTGTATGTGTTTTACATGAGTGTATACTCTCACTTTTAAAAAATTCACCGTAAAAGTGACTTTTTTTCTCGTGAGCAAGTGAAGCATCGTATATACATTATATTTTTTTGCAGCACAACTTTTGATTTTAAAGTACTCCGTATACTCCCATATTACAAAAGACCAGTTTAACAATCGCACAATTTAATCATTAACTTTTTCCTCCGCCATCCCTAGCTTGAAAATCATTGCCAACCCTTACCACATTGTTTGACTCTACATCCCGCCCACACTCGCTCACTAGCATCTGCACACTCATTACCACATTGCTTGACTCTACATCCCGCCCACACTCGCTCACTAGCATCTGCACACTCATTACCACATTGCTTGACTCTACATCCCGCCCACACTCGCTCACTAGCATCTGCACACTCATTACCAGTTCCATTTTATTATTTAGTGTTTTAGTGTTCCGTCAGATTATGGCATTTGACAGGGTGGATGTGCTTATGAAGTGCCAGTGGTGGGTGTGGACTATGTAGTCGGGGCTTCTTGAGCTACTTTTCTCAGCTGTCATACCAACACATGAAAGGGTGTGTTTGTAAACATTTCTGTCACAACAAGATGTGGTACGCTTTGGACCATCCTGGGATGTTCCCTCACATACTGCTGACATTGTTCAGCAAACTGTTTCACCAATATTATTCATTCATTCATTCATTCATTCATTCATTCATTCATTCTTATGCGATAAAACAATGTTGTGCCTATTGGGGCAACCTGAAATAGTCTGGTACAGGGTCGTCAAGAAGCTATACTCTAAACTCCTATGTGCTGTAATTGACTTTGGCAATGCAAGAGGAGCCTTTAGTGCCACCGAGTTGCCTCAAGTGTCATAGAGCAAACATAAAATGTAGCTTTAAATTTTATTTTATTTATTTAGCTAATGTTTATAGCTCTTAAGCAGTGTATAATTGTGGGGATTAACTGTGGTAAAAGGTAAAGGGTCATTAGTCCTCTAAATTGAGAGTGCCACCACACTCGGAACATTCTTGTACCTACCAATTGTGATTTTCACAATGTGCATCAATTGTGCGGTTGTTAATAAGATCCACAAATATTCTACGATGTATGCAGGAGAATATTAAAGCAGCGAAGGATAGCCTTACCAAGTTCTTTTCCTTGGGAGAAGGTTCTAAAGCTCCACCCACTTCACTTTATTTTCAACTAGAAGGTCGAAAGTGAGTTGTTCGTTTAGGTATTAAATTTATTTCTTAGGTAGAATTTGTGTTTTATTATTATATTTTATCCAATTAGAAGAAGCCATGAGCGAGTGGTCTATGAGCATCTTTTAGGAGAGAAGGTATGTGAGAATGGACTCAAATTGCTGTGCACTGTAGACACTAATACAAGTCCAGATGTGTGTTGGGCTCTCTGTCCGTCCACTTGATAGACTGAACTAGGAGTTTGTGAGACTAGGATGTTGGAACAGCGAGCATTAGTTTGTAAGACTAGGATGTTGGAACAGCGAGCATTAGTTTGTGAGACTAGGATGTTGGAACAGCAAGCATTAGTTTGTGAGACTAGGATGTTGGAACAGTGAGTATTAGTTTGTGAGACTAGGATGTTGGAACAGTGAGTATTAGTTTGTGAGACTAGGATGTTGGAACAGTGAGCATTAGTTTGTGAGACTAGGATGTTGGAACAGTGAGTATTAGTTTGTGAGACTAGGATGTTGGAACAGCGAGCATTAGTTTGTGAGACTAGGATGTTGGAACAGCAAGCATTAGTTTGTGAGACTAGGATGTTGGAACAGCAAGCATTAGTTTGTGAGACTAGGATGTTGGAACAGTGAGCATTAGTTTGTGAGACTAGGATGTTGGAACAGCGAGCATTAGTTTGTGAGACTAGGATGTTGGAACAGCTAGCATTAGTTTGTGAGACTAGGATGTTGGAACAGCTAGCATTAGTTTGTGAGACTAGGATGTTGGAACAGCAAGCATTAGTTTGTGAGACTAGGATGTTGGAACAGTGAGCATTAGTTTGTGAGACTAGGATGTTGGAACAGCAAGCATTAGTTTGTAAGACTAGGATGTTGGAACAGCGAGCATTAGTTTGTAAGACTAGGATGTTGGAACAGTGAGCATTAGTTTGTGAGACTAGGATGTTGGAACAGCGAGCATTAGTTTGTGAGACTAGGATGTTGGAACAGCGAGCATTAGTTTGTGAGACTAGGATGTTGGAACAGCAAGCATTAGTTTGTGAGACTAGGATGTTGGAACAGCAAGCATTAGTTTGTGAGACTAGGATGTTGGAACAGCGAGCATTAGTTTGTGAGACTAGGATGTTGGAACAGCGAGCATTAGTTTGTGAGACTAGGATGTTGGAACAGCAAGCATTAGTTTGTGAGACTAGGATGTTGGAACAGTGAGCATTAGTTTGTGAGACTAGGATGTTGGAACAGCAAGCATTAGTTTGTGAGACTAGGATGTTGGAACAGTGAGTATTAGTTTGTGAGACTAGGATGTTGGAACAGCAAGCATTAGTTTGTGAGACTAGGATGTTGGAACAGTGAGCATTAGTTTGTGAGACTAGGATGTTGGAACAGTGAGTATTAGTTTGTGAGACTAGGATGTTGGAACAGTGAGCGATTAGTTTGTGAGACTAGGATGTTGGAAGGAACAGCAAGCATCAGTTTGTGCGATCTAGTGATGTTGGAACAGCATGCTCTAGTTGGAGACAGGATGGTTGGAACAGTGAGCTATTAGTTTGGTGAGTATCTAGGATGTTGTAAGGAACAGTGAGCATTAGTTTGTGAGACTAGGATGTTGGAACAGCAAGCATTAGTTTGTGAGACTAGGATGTTGGAACAGTGAGCATTAGTTTGTGAGACTAGGATGTTAGAACAGCGAGCATTAGTTTGTGAGACTAGGATGTTGGAACAGTGAGCATTAGTTTGTGAGACTAGGATGTTGGAACAGCGAACATTAGTTTGTGAGACTAGGATGTTGGAACAGCGAGCATTAGTTTGTGAGACTAGGATGTTGGAACAGCGAACATTAGTTTGTGAGACTAGGATGTTGGAACAGCGAGCATTAGTTTGTGAGACTAGGATGTTGGAACAGCAAGCATTAGTTTGTGAGACTAGGATGTTGGAACAGTGAGCATTAGTTTGTGAGACTAGGATGTTGGAACAGCGAGCATTAGTTTGTGAGACTAGGATGTTGGAACAGCGAGCATTAGTGTGTGAGACTAGGATGTTGGAACAGCAAGCATTAGTTTGTGAGACTAGGATGTTGGAACAGCAAGCATTAGTTTGTGAGACTAGGATGTTGGAACAGCGAGCATTAGTTTGTGAGACTAGGATGTTGGAACAGTGAGCATTAGTTTGTGAGACTAGGATGTTGGAACAGCAAGCATTAGTTTGTGAGACTAGGATGTTGGAACAGTGAGCATTAGTTTGTGAGACTAGGATGTTGGAACAGCAAGCATTA
>WLWD01003234.1_pt1 | contig 12630 bp, 12 predicted proteins | sample 6712731 | NCBI WGS metagenome assembly WLWD01 (sample SAMN12718690, study PRJNA576275) | sponge metagenome | isolation source: marine sponge | host: Mycale hentscheli | place: New Zealand: South Island, Marlborough, Capsize Point | collected 2014-11-01
GGGGACCTAACAACCCCACACATGTACTGGTACTGTAGGACTGGACCCACATTCAGGGGACCTAACAACCCCACACATGTACCGGTACTGTAGGACTGGACCCACATTCAGGGGACCTAACAACCCCACACATGTACTGGTACTGTAGGACTGGACCCACATTCATGGGACCTAACAACCCCACACATGTACCGGTACTGTAGGACTGGACCCACATTCAGGGGACCTAACAACCCCACACATGTACTGGTACTGTAGGACTGGACCCACATTCAGGGGACCTAACAACCCCACACATGTACCGGTACTGTAGGACTGGACTCACATTCAGGGGACCTAACAACCCCACACATGTACTGGTACTGTAGGACTGGACCCACATTCAGGGGACCTAACAACCCCACACATGTACCGGTACTGTAGGACTGGACTCACATTCAGGGGACCTAACAACCCCACACATGTACCGGTACTGTAGGACTGGACCCACATTCAGGGGACCTAACAACCCCACACATGTACTGGTACTGTAGGACTGGACCCACATTCAGGGGACCTAACAACCCCACACATGTACTGGTACTGTAGGACTGGACTCACATTCATGGGACCTAACAACCCCACACATGTACTGGTACTGTAGGACTGGACCCACATTCATGGGACCTAACAACCCCACACATGTACTGGTACTGTAGGACTGGACCCACATTCAGGGGACCTAACAACCCCACACCCGGTACTGTAGGACTGGACCCACATTCTGGGGACCTAACAACCCCACACATGTACTGGTACTGTAGGACTGGACCCACATTTAGGGGACCTAACAACCCCACACCCGGTACTGTAGGACTGGACCCACATTCTGGGGACCTAACAACCCCACACCCGGTACTGTAGGACTGGACCCACATTCTGGGGACCTAACAACCCCACACCCGGTACTGTAGGACTGGACCCACATTCAGGGGACCTAACAACCCCACACCCGGTACTGTAGGACTGGACCCACATTCTGGGGACCTAACAACCCCACACATGTACCGGTATGACTGGACCCTGCCCCACATGTGTTGTAGGACCCATATTCCAGGGATTAACCACACACAAATACACACATGCCAGGATTTGTTTTCCACATGTATTTTTCATTAAAACTCAAGTCACATGATCCGGTACATTCATTGCATCAACTAAATCACATGACCTGACCTAATTACATTCCATATAGCATTGCATCAACTAAATCACATGACCTGACCAATATTACTTTCCATATTGCATCATAAGACCTGTGTATTCATCCATTCCATTGCATCATTCTCCTTGAACACACACACACACACAAACACACCACTCTCAGGCAGTAATTGTACCATTCCATTTGAACATGCACACACACATACGCATTCATGCAAACATACTTGATGGGAGGGGACACAGAATGAGAGGAAACCGGATACAAAAAAAGGAGTTGCTTTCTCTCATAGTATGTGCTTGCCTGCCTGCCTGTATAATAAGGTTTGAAATTGTCTTTTTGTAGAGGGAGAGTTTTGGTACTGTGTAATGTATGCATAGGCGTATTTATATTGTAGGCTGGTAAGGGATACCAGACTTATCAGGTGCATTTATTTGGGCTGGTAAGGTGTGTCAGAGTTGTGAGGTGTATTTGTACTGCAGGTTGGTAATGGTTGCACTGGTAATAAAGTAGGTTCATGTTCTTCAAACCAAGGAATACAGATACACATGGAGTATTACCATAACCACGCCCTCATTTCAGATGTAAGTGTCATCCTTCATAAAGTCCTATTTAGTGTTACATTCTTGTCATATTTCAGGTCATGTACAACAGTCTTATTGCAGCATGTGGGGATTTCAGTAATATTAGGTGAGTCATTGAACATATGAAGATATCTCCACTGACCTCAAGTGACTGGTACATAGGGATTCTAGTATTACTAAAACTATGTTTAAGTTGGGTCAAAACATTTTAGTTATCCAAATCTCACAAGGTATTTTATAGCTGAAACTGAAACTAAAGCCAATATTACAGTATTGTGACTCAATCTTGCAGTGATATACTTGGAGCTATTGAAGAGATAACAACAAGTCATTAGTCAGTTATAGCTGAATTATTACAGTAAGAAGTAAATTAGAGATTATCAAAACTAAACTTCAAATCTGCACTTTCAAATATCTAACAAGCAAGAGCATGACGTTTCATTGGTAGAGAAACTACTAGCAAGTGTTACTTCTCACACTTATTAGTTAGTTGGTCAGCAAAACTTGACACTCATTCATTTCACTCAGCTTTGCTAGAATGGATAACAAACAGAAAGTGATAGTTTGACACTTCTTGTTGATGAACTATAATACACTCTTCTCAAAAAGAACTTATAAAGTACCATATACAAGAAAGTTAAACTGATCACACGTATTGAAGTCCCTAAATCACTCGCTCTGTTTAAGCTTGAAGTACTTGGACACTATTAGTTCCTTTAGTACTACCAAATCACTATAGTGAGGCCTTATAGTGACGAGCAAATTACCTCTATTCAGTGAACATTGCTTGCCCCAATCATGAACAGTGAGTGCTGCCAACTCTCTGCAGTGGCTGTTTGTTTCCATCACCATGTATGTATGTGTGTGTGTTTCTTCCTCACAGTGTACCCTGCATGTCAGCTATTCTTGCTGCTACTAAACCCATTGGAAATGTGAACAAGTACAACCTTATTGGCCCGTGCTTCAGCAACTTGCCTCCTGGAACTCAGAGAATGTCTAGAACTAGGTAAGGGATATCAGTGTTAGGATTCAGTTAGGTACGAGATGTCAGTTAGGTAAGGGGTGTTGGTTGGGTAAGGGGTGTCTGTTGGGGTGTTGGTTGGGTAAGGGATATCAGGATTGGGTAAGGGATATCAGGATTGGGTAAGGGATATCAGGATTGGGTAAGGGATATCAGGATTGGGTAAGGGATATTGGTTCACAACCAACTCGGCATTCCCTCAACGGAACCAGACACAGTGGCCAAACTATAGTTTATAAACTATTGACTGTGTTTTTGTGGTACAGAAACCATCATGTGATGTCTCTGCTAGAAGGTGGACATGATGATCTGTTTGGGCCAGATGAATGCATTGACGACCATGTGGAGAGCAAGTACTTTGACAATGAGACAGTAAGTAGACAAGTAGGTGGGCGGATGATGGTTTAGCTTAATAGACAAGATAGACACCATTAACAAGGTAGACACCACTAACAAGGTAGACACCACTAACAAGATAGCAAGACATTATTAACAAGATAGACACCACTAACAAGATAGACAGACATTATTAACAAGATAGACACCACCAGCAAGATAGACACCACTAACAAGATAGCAAGACATTATTAACAAGATAGACACCACTAACAAGATAGCAAGACATTATTAACAAGATAGACACCACTAACAAGATAGCAAGATATTATTAACAAGATAGACACCACTAACAAGATAGACACCACTAACAAGATAGCAAGACGTTATTAACAAGATAGACACCACCAGCAAGATAGAACCCACTAACAAGATAGCAAGACATTATTAACAAGATAGACACCACCAGCAAGATAGAACCCACTAACAAGATAGCAAGACATTATTAACAAGATAGACACCACCAGCAAGATAGAACCCACTAACAAGATAGACACCACTAACAAGATAGACAGACATTATTAACAAGATAGACACCACCAGCAAGATAGACACCACTAACAAGATAGCAAGACATTATTAACAAGATAGACACCACTAACAAGATAGCAAGACATTATTAACAAGATAGACACCACTAACAAGATAGACACCACTAACAAGGTAGACACCACTAACAAGATAGCAAGACATTATTAACAAGATAGACACCACTAACAAGATAGACAGACATTATTAACAAGATAGACACCACCAGCAAGATAGACACCACTAACAAGATAGCAAGACATTATTAACAAGATAGACACCACTAACAAGATAGCAAGACGTTATTAACAAGATAGACACCACCAGCAAGATAGAACCCACTAACAAGATAGCAAGACATTATTAACAAGATAGACACCACCAGCAAGATAGAACCCACTAACAAGATAGCAAGACATTATTAACAAGATAGACACCACCAGCAAGATAGACACCACTAACAAGATAGACACCTTAACTAAAAGTACACTATTTATACCATAGTTGCTGTGGTAACAGCCATGAATTAAAAATGTTATTCCCTTCCAATTGCCTGCACAAAAAAATATTTTTGTACCACAAAGAGAGTTTAAATTGCACACACAATAATTTTTCGTCCATAAAATAGAGTGAGATGCACAAAATAATAATGATTGTATAAAGTGATGCATCTTTCTTCTTTTTTTTCTTCTTTTTTTAGCTACAAATGAAAATCTAGTGTGGGCTTTTTGTTTGTTTGTTTGTTTTTACTTGTATGAAGCTTTCTTTGCGAACGGTTACTCCATCCCTGTGTAAAGAACTGGCACAATGTATTATTTATTGTAGTATAAAGTCTTGACTTGTGAACTTCACTGGATCATCGCTCAATTACCACTGTTTTTATTAGAATGCGGCAGAAAGGGAATGAAATGCACTTATCTTGCTGTTGGTGTTGGAATGACCATCACTGCATTAACTGACATATTTTCCCACTCAAAACAACAACTCCCTCACTTTTAATTTGATCTTTTACTCTGTTCAAAAAGGTAACTATGGTATAAAATAGTTAAACCATGGCAACCTTGGAATTATTGCTAGACATCCACCCTCTTCCTCGGGCTTTACCCTCAGGATGGGGACCGTTATCAGCAATGATTCCTCAAACCCATGGTTTAACTATTCCATACACTAGCCTAATAGACACCTAACAGTATAAGGTATGCACCAGTACAACTACATACATAGTGTTTGTGCTAAATGTGAAATATTTCTCTGTTGTTTTGTTGGGTAGGTTAGGGCAGTCATTCATGTTGCATCCTCTACTGTGACTGGAGGATGGAGGGTGTGTACTGACAAGATACATTACAACAGCACTGTAGCTTCTCTCCTGGACATATATCCAGGTCTCATGTAAGTCTTGTATACCCGCCCACTTTCATTTACTACATATGTAACTGGTTTGGGGGAAATTGACCTAAATGCAGCATCTAAAGTTTTCTATTTTTTTCTACCAGTAAGTTGCACAGAGCCTTGGGATGCCGTCCTCCTAATTTTGAAGCTGTAGCACAAGCTGTCTTCGCCCTACGCACTATAATACTTCAGTACTTTTGCTAAACTTATTATTGCTGATTTGGAAAAAAAAACCCCGCCGCGTTAAGGAATTGCTAAGGCCAGTTAGCTACATTTCCTCCCCGCTGTTAGTGAAAAGCCCGCCTAAAGATTTCTTAGCAACGCTCCGTACATGAGTCCAACTGGCAGTGTTTCTAGCCTCATAGCGTGAGTTCTAGAGCTCGCCAGAGTTTACAACTGTGCCAAAAGCTAGAGCTAACCGGTGCTTACCCATTTCTGCCATATAAAATGTTTTTTTTTAAAAAGTGGCCCTTAAGGCTTTACCCGGGGATGCTGAAAAAAATTGTTCGCTGGGTTTAGGCCAATTTTCCCAAAACCGGTCACATATATGAAAACTGATTTAAATATCACACCAGCAGGAATTACCATAACTATAGATATTAACCGGAATAACCGTCACCACGACAACAGACATTAGGTGAAACAACTGTCACCATGACAACAGACATTAGTTGGAATAACCGTCACCATGACAGCAGATATTAGTTGAATAACCATCACCGCAACAACAGACATTAGTTGGAATAACTGTCACCATGACAACAGACATTAGTTGGAATAACTGTCACCATGACAACAGACATTAGTTGGAATATCTGTCACCATGACAACAAACATTAGTTGGAATAACTGTCACCATGACAACAGACATTAGTTGGAATAACTGTCACCATGACAACAGACATTAGTTGGAATAACTGTCACCATGACAACATACATTAGTTGGAATAACTGTCACCATGACTACAGACACTATACTATGTCCAAGTTGAGTTGGCTGCAATATAAACTCAAATAACTTTAGAATGGAAGCAGCTATGCATCCGTGGTTTGCACCATTGGAAAGCTCGCACCAAAGCTGTTAAAAATATTCCCTCAGTAAACTTCAAAACCCGGAGGGATAGTGCTATTTCAGAACTCAATATAAAAGTCTATGGGAACACAGCTTTCCCGTTCTACATGCGCCCGAATTTTGTCACGCCGTTCGGTGCAATTGATCACGTGTATTTCAATGAGCTTGTAAACAACAAAGTTGTCCCTTCTCCTGTGAGTACTTAGGGTCTTTAGTTGTTGTGTCTAAGATACACGTAAGTCTACTATGCAGGTAGGTTTAATATAGCTGTAGTGTCAGTAATAATGCCAATGTTTAGCCAGCAGAGTGTAATATAGCTGTAGTGTCAGTAATAATGCCAATGTTTAGCCAGCAGAGTGTAATATAGCTGTAGTGTCAGTAATAATGCCAATGTTTAGCAAGCAGAGTGTAATATAGCTGTAGTGTCAGTAATGATGCCAATGTTTAGCAAGCGGAGTGTAATATAGCTGCAGTGTCAGTAATGATGCCAATGTTTAGCAAGCAGAGTGTAATATAGCTGTAGTGTCAGTAATGATGCCAATGTTTAGCAAGCAGAGTGTAATATAGCTGTAGTGTCAGTAATAAATCAAGCATATCCTGATTGTTTGATTGTTAGATCTTTATTATGCAGATTTCTTACCTTCTACTAATGTTTTTTTTTGTTTTTGTTTTTAATCTTCTACATGTATTGTGGCAATTCTGAATGACTCCACCTTCACTTCAGGGTTAACTACTACAGACGCTTTTCATTATCATTTTTATTTCTGTACTACTATTCTGTGAATATTAATGGTTGTGATAATTCAGTTGTAATATTGTGATCAGTGAATATATTATATTAATGAAATAAGAACAATAAAAGTTAAGTTTGAACAATATAACAGATTTCAAACAAGAACAATAGTTTCATCTTTGTGAACTACAGCAGAATTCTCACAGGTAGACACTGTGGATGTTTCAATACCTTTTCACGTAAATGTTGATTTACTCGTGCGTCAATTGCAATTAGTTCACACAACTAAATTGCTTTAGGTTTTTTACCAAGTGCATTCCTTGTTTACCGTGCTTGCGGTCATGCCAACTCAACTTGGACATACTATAGTACACTGTTAACATTCTCTTTTCAACTAGTTAGTGTCACTGAAGAAGGCTTTACTCGAGTTGATATGTTGGGAAAGTGCTATGAATGTACTATAATGTAGTTAAAATTAAGAAAAGTTTGCTGGAATTTTTTTGTTTTAGTCCTTTTGTTTGTTTGTTTAATTGTTACAGCAACCAGTATCGTGTCCTTATTTATAATGGTGATGTGGATGGGTGTGTCCCATACATTGGAGATGAGGTACGTATGTATATGAGTGTAATTCAATAGACTAAGACATACCTTGTGACATAGTTATGGACGTCTGGTCTCGGTCTGCCCGTCAAGGAGCCTTGGAGGGCATGGAGTGTGGATGATCAGGTAATGAATTCATATTTACTAGAGCTAATGCTTTTAGTACATACAGTTGTCAAAATGGTGTCAATCTACAGCACATGTCTATTGTCATAGCCACTGTGACATTCGTTCTTAGATGTGAGTAGAGATTTCTGGCATTTTTTTGTTTTTCTCGCTAATTTTATATTAGTCCATCAGAGATGACATGGCCAGTGGAACTGCGGCATCTCGGGAGGCCAGATTCCTCAATGTTTGGTACTAATCGTTTACATTATTGAGCAATATTAGGTTTTTAATAAAGCAATACGGTACGGTAAGCAGTATGAATTATAACAACACTTATCTCACTTTCCATATTAACCTTATCTCTGCTGGTATTCAGTACCACACTGCTCGGTGTACGCTGTTGCTTGACTGCCATGATTGACAACAATCTGAAGAACTCCAGTTGCAGTCTGCGTGTTGTGCATGCACAATGTTTAGCAGGATACCACTAAACGCCACCAACTGACATGGCCTCCCACCACTGTTGAAACCTTCCTACTGGCTTGCATGATAGAAAGACCGTGAGAGTGCAGACTATTGATTATTTCATTGAGCTAAAGCATGCAAGTGTGTGTGTTCAGGATTGTCCAGCAAGAAGAGGACTTGTACCAAATGTTGTCTGACACGTACTACACAGTAGAACAGATGACTGTTGCAGTGAAGACCCACTCCACTAGTGGGTGTAGAAGAAGTCGGAATCCCAGAACAAAAAACCAGCTTGCCGTAGATCAACCGGAATTCTTGTGTTGTAGAATAGTGGAGGCGAGAGTCGTAAAACCCTACCCCTTTCCCACTGTCTGGATCCTCTGAATAATGTTGAAATATTTGTCACAAGTTAACTCTATTTTTGCTTGCAAAGAATACAAAAAATGTGAAACATTCGAGAAGAGTTATGGGCATTGTGGGCAGGGAAAAAGTAAAATTTATTCATTTGCATTTTTTCTTCTTTTTGCTTTATTTATTTAGTACCTGTGACCCCTTTTTTTTGCCTGCACCACTAATTACGGGAGTTGGTGTAGCATCTTGATGCAATAACAAAGTAATGAACCTGTCGATCATTCAGTAATGAGTTGTGGGCCTAAAGCAAGCTAATCTTGGAGCAGACCTAAATTCTGAACTTTTGTTTACTTTAAAAAAAAAAAACATTGCAGTCCCAACTGCTTCGTTGTCATTAGATGAGTTGGTCAAGTTGAAACTTTCAATTTTAAACTATTTAAATTATGCCAAAGGTCGTAGCTCAAGTTTAAAGCTAGGCTAGTTGCATGTCATTTTGTGCTGAAGCAGCACACCACTAGTTTTTAATTGGTGAGATACTATAATTGTATTGAAATCCTGTGTTGAACTAGCTCACTCACAATACAGCAATGAGGGTATCTCTGGCCCACTGAAACCAAGGGGCACCAAACTAGTATTAGCACTCTCTGTAAACAGACACGAATACTGTATGATGCTGTAGCACATGTCAAACAAATTGTTGTGTTTGTGTCTACATTGCTGGATATGTGCATAAACATGCTGTTGTTGTTGTTTAGGTTGCTGGATATGTGACAGAGTACGATGTCAACGACTTCAAGTTTGTAACTGTCAAAGGAGCTGGTCATATGGTAAAGAAGGGTTGATGAAACAAACTCTTTAGTATTATGCCATTGTATACTGCTATAGGTACCACAGTTCCGCCCCAAGCAGGCGTATGCCATGTTTGAACACTTCATAAAGAAAACTGAATTTTAACTAATAGTTAATGTTTTATGTATTTATTAATTTTGTGGTTTTATATTTATTACTTTTGTGTTGTATTTATTTATTTTGGCGTGCATTATACATGACTATGCCGGAAGAAGAACTTCAGAATCCCAACCTGTTTTTGGAGGAAGAATCAAACTTGACTTGCATTTGTATAAAGAATGGTACCCCGTGTTAGAAGTTAGGTAAAGGGTCGTGTTAGCGAGTTCGAAGGTGCATCGTCAGCAAACAACCGAGTCTGATATGTCGGAAGGCAAGATTCTGTCTGGTCCCTTTTTGGAGACGGAAAAGCTGGGAGAGTTTCAGATGGAGTCAAGCACGCAGGAAACTATGGACTTCATCATGTTACTACCCCTGGAGTTAGTTTATCTAGTTGTATCGTTTCTTTCGCTGCCCAACTTTTTGTCTTGCCTCGCAGTATGCAGACCATGGAACAAGAGGCTGACTCAAATGGACCATTACTGGAGAAGTGCTTGCTTAGATCTTGGCCTCTCTAGAGCTACATTCGAACATCTTGTGAACCTTCAATCTAGTGCTAAGAAATTGCTGTATATAATTCTACAACATCGCCATAGCATCTGGTCTTACAGGCCTAGACTGAGTCAGTATGGAGAAGGATTGCCACACTACAAGCACTATGTCTGTCACCACGTGAAGGGAGACTACATGGCAGGTACAGTCTACAAGAACTTCCGTCCATACCAGATAATGGTGGATAAATTAGCTCCAGATGGAGTAACTTCATTGGCTGTCATACAGCCCACCTATCCCATGCACACTGAGAACAGAATACTCTGGGCTCACATCTTCCAAGGCAGCCACTTGATGTGTGCCACTGCCAGTGGACTGTGGAGTGTGTACAATTTCACCACACCCACCAAACAAAAACGTCTCCCAGTCACTGTGCAATGGAAGGCGGAGCCTATGTATGATCTAGACATCAGGATAGACAGTTGTGATCAATGTGGCATGATTGGTACTGCTAAGCTTGTGCTGGACCATCTTCACGGAGCTCACTGGGAGCTGAGAATCATCCAGATGTCTAGAGAATCATTACATGGGGAGCATGCTCAGAGGCGCCTCCCCCTTCCCTCCGTGACTAAGTTCAACTTAAAGATTGTCAATGAAGACATCACATCCATGCGTAACACTCATGCCAAGAAGAGGTTTGTGCTGTTGTCTGCCACAGACTCAGTCCAGCAGCGAGGTTTCTGTGCCTCACATCTCATACTGGTACAGTGGGCACATGTCATGAATCTCACAAACTAGTCTTTCAGTCAGATAGGGGCACATCCCATTGTCCTAGTAGTGCCACGCCCCATCAGCCTAGAAGTAGGATGTCCCATGGGCTCAGTAGTGGCTCGTCCCTTCAGCCCAGTAGTGGCTCGTCCCTTCAGCCCAGTAGTAGCACATGTTTGCTGGTATCGGGCATGCCCGGTGAGCGCTATACAGTTCACATTGATAAGAAAGATGTTGATGAGGCAGTGATGAGGAACAGAGGTCTGAACACTGAGTTCACTCTGACAGAGGACAAGCAATTGTTGGGTTACGTGTTTCAATTAGAACTGGTCACATGGAAGATTGGGTCACCAGCTGCAACTAGCAGGGCTAAAGTGACCCTCAAGGCGTACAACCATGAGGATGTCAAACTGATTGCCCTGGGCCATATGTATTCCATTATTGGTTTGGAGTACCAGCAGTCTGTGTTGGTGGTGGTCACTAGGACTGGAGAGATAGTTTTGAACTGCAGCAACTTTGCAATACGGCATTCAAACATGCTGGCTCCATACATAGTGTTCTGCTCATGTAGTGGGCGTGGCTGGTTGTCTGACATGAGTCTTCCTTGCGTGTGCACTGTCTTGTACTGGAATAAAACTAGTCGTTGCATGGAGGCCATAGAGCTTGGCCAAGAGATGAAGAAGTCATTGGATTCACAAGTGGCACCATCTTCTCAGCAATCTCCTCGCCACTTACTTTGGTGGAAGAGAAGCTAATAGAACTGCTTCACCTCAACCAGCAGCTAATCATCTGTCATGCTAACTTACATATCAGTTTTGTTTTTAATCCACCAATTTTTATCAGCAGAAAAGTAATTTTGTATACCGCAACGCAGCAGGAGATAAAGCAAACATTCACTGTGAGCATTGTATCAACAGAAGGCTTCTTTCTAAATACTGAAACAACATTCATTTTTTTATGCATGGACATTTGACCTAACATTTCCCAATGAATTTACAAATACTAACAGTTTAGTGGCATGTGAATGAATTTGTTTAAGGCAGATGTTTCAGTGTGTCAGTTCCGGAATAATGAACTAATGAACACAGTTCCTCAATTTACATTATGTGTGGTTCATGGGTGGATTGAAGCTGCTGCAGAAGAGGCTAATACACATTACATGATATTTGTACAGATTCATTATCTTGTTTCCATACGCACCATAATGTATATTATAAAGGTATTATATAATAGTATACATACATAACACATGCACATATACAATGACGTTTCTTGTCAATGATGAGATGTACTTAAAAATGGATGGGAATAAAAAATGTTACCAAAACTAAAATTCAAGTGAACTAACTAATCACACAAAACAACATTCACCATAATGTTACGTCTCTTTAAAAACGATAGCAGCAGAAGCTGCCGCCATTTTACTCCCATAATGACCTAACCAAAACTGTGAATCTATTCCAGCATCTGCAAATCTAATGTAGCGAACACCTTCACCATATTCCCTGAACACGTGGGACTTGACCCTCCACCCCAACTCTCCTCCCTGCCACTGAGCTGTCTCTTCAGAGTCCTCAAAACAAGCAATAACTTTATGATCACTAGACAACAGGTCAACACGAATGAAGTATCTAGACGCACAGTCAAACCGCGCATAGAACCACTCAGACACAGCGATAGCGGGCTGGATGCTGTCCATAATTACATCACTAAGTCCCTTTGTTGACAGCTGCACAACTTGTTCGCGACAGCACCAGGAGTAAGACGTCACATAGTTTTCTCTGCTACCTCCATTGGCCTTCAACACTGCTTCATCTTCTGGCTTGCCAAGGTGTATCCAATCATTTTCTTGTATAGCCCACATACTACCTCCTCCTCTGTTCCATCTAATTTGATCTCTTTTCTCCACCAACTTGAATATATCCCATCTTGTGGATGACATTCTCCAGTATGGATCTAGACACAGCTTGCCTTCAA
>WLWD01005561.1_pt1 | contig 12617 bp, 4 predicted proteins | sample 6712731 | NCBI WGS metagenome assembly WLWD01 (sample SAMN12718690, study PRJNA576275) | sponge metagenome | isolation source: marine sponge | host: Mycale hentscheli | place: New Zealand: South Island, Marlborough, Capsize Point | collected 2014-11-01
CCATTCTGACAATCTAAATGACCTGTAGTTCCCGACAAAAAAGAACTCAGCTGTGAAGAAAATGACTTTTTTTAGGCACAGTTTGAGCCTAACCCAAAGTTAGTGCTGTAGTAGCAAAAAATGGATGTGCAAGGTAGCTAATATACTTAGCTATTGTTCCTTAAATGTTTATTTTGCACTATTCTTTATATAAGCAGCAGCAGTAACGCACAATAATTTCATACACTCTGATTCACAATACCAACAAACAACTTAATTTCATAACTTAACTATGGACTGTGGCTGTTCAGTAAGAAAAATATTGTTCCATAGGGAATATAACTACGACAAACTGCGCATTAGTCTAGATAACTTACCACCACCACTAAGTTTTGTGAGACCTAACTGCATTTAATAAAATTGAGATTAGTCAGAGGCAACGTAATTCAAAGTGGTAACCCAGGGATATGGGTATAGATCGATAAACAAAGGATTCAGCTTAGTAGAACATATAACAGGTCAACCGCAACACGAAAGTGTGAAGGTCAAAAACAAAATGACATACGTACGTCAAAACATATGTACAAACCAACAAATATTCCCAATTTTCAAATTGTGTAACCTCTGATAGTGTCTTGTCTTTTTTTTTACAAAAACAAAAATAATATAAAATAAAAAAATACATCACCAAATTCATTTCATAAACAAAGTATCAAGCAATATGCAGGGTTTCATACAGAGATAGGGGCGCCCTGGGATCCCCCCCCCCCCCCCCACCCCCCCCCCCCCCCCCCCCCCCCCCCCCCCAGGTTGAGTTCCCTCCCCCCCCCAGAATTTCATGAAATAAATATTAATAATATTTACTACTTAATGGTATTCTGTGGTTATGATTTATAATGGTATTCTGTGAGTTTGTTGTTTGTATATATCTAATAGTTGGTGAAAGTTCACTTCAGTTAATGGAGGTCCTTCAAATGCAATATATATTAGTCTTCCAAGATTGGTGTCACTAATTCTAGACCCGAGACGATTTTTAATTAAATGGATGTGGTTTCAGCAAAATTGGGTGTGGTCAATCAAACGTGTGGTCCCCCCCCCCTCTTTCCTAAACTCTTCCCCCCCCCCCCCCCCTCTGAATGTATATGAAATTTGAAGTCTTGATGTTGAAGTATGAGGGGTTTAGTTGTGCAGGGGTGGGTTAGGGTTTTCTTGATGGTGACACCTACAATTTTGGTGGGTGTAGCTAATTTTGAAGAGCTTCAGATAGGCAATACTTTGGCCTCTATACATGATAGTAATGTTATGACATGTAATACCACAATTAAAGAGTCTTATCAGTCTACTAGTCTCATCCCTCAAGGCATAAAAGTCTGCCATCTTCGAGATCCGCTGTTAACAAAGTAAAAGTAAAATCTAGATAGTCTTATTTTAGCAATAATAGTTAGCCTTATTTTAGCAATAGTTAGTTTAATTAAAGTTGTAACCAAAGTTGGTGTTGAATAAAAAAGTTTATATTTTAACATACCTAGCTAGCTATGCCATTATGATAGCCATGGTTTAGTGTGGACAGTTTTAGTCTTGCAGAGTGAGTAAATCAATCCTGACAAGTTGCTGTGGGTTTTCAGAAACCAATAAAATGTATGTGCGGTAACCACAGGGACATTAGAACTGACTGATATGCATGTTATATGAACTTAGGGTACAATTTTTGAAGAGCAGGCATTTACATACAGTTGATGATAAAAACACACTCCAGTAACAGACACTTCCTAACGCTAGACACACCAATGAAAAGATAGCACTGTAACTAGAATACATAGAACATTTGAACCTGCATTAGTAATTCTAGGCAGGTAATGGAAAGAATGGGAGTGGACACTTAACAATATTTATCATAATGTTTGCTTTTTCTCTCACTTTCAAAAACTAAGCCAAAATTAAAAAAAATAAATAAAGGGACTTAAATAGTCCTTTAGTCTGAGCTCCTCTACTCTAAAGGTATAAATAGCCGTCATTATCAAGAATTAACTGCTGTCGCTAGTTTAGCTTCTTTTCTTATGAAGACTGGGTTTCCATGTACCATTTTCATTGGTCGAGCTATTTTGATGCCTCATTAAAATAGCTAACAGAATACTTGTTCTTTTGGAAGATTATATTGTAATAGCTAAGTAGTGTTTAATAGCGATGAGGGTTCGCACCTTTGATGCTTCATTCATTCATGCACTCTCTAGAAACACTCACCAATATACATTTTCAACACGAAACTATCCTTCTTTCAACTCCGTTAACTTTCCTGACCATAAAGCAAACTACACCGCAGGCTGCAAGAAATTATTTGCTCACGTGATTATGACGTGACGCTAGGGGGCGTTGCCCATAAAAGCTGGTACCTATGCGAAGCTGAAAGCTTCTCGTTTTCTTAACAATTAGCCCAAAATTTAAAAAAGTAGCACAATAAAAGGTCTTACATCTTCATCCCTAGTAAGTTCATACCTAAATCAACTATTAATTGTCAGTAATCTAAAAAATCAGAGCATGACAGACAAACATACAGACAAATAGACAGGACGACTACTATAACTCTCTCGCGCATGCGTGCTGAGGGTTAATGACCATGAGAGAACTACTATGATCCTCAGTGTATACACACTGAGGATTAATTAATAATATGTAGTTTAGTAAGACAAATCAAATATATGCTTAAGAGAAAACAGGTGTGTGTGTGTGTGTGTGTGTGTGGGCGGGGTGGGGGTGGGGGGTCGCTGTACCAAACACTGCATATTAAAAAAGTGAGTACTGCTATATTGTTGGTACAATAAGCTGAACAAATTCTTACGAGTCAATTATAAATTGAATGACCACAAAAGGACCAGATCAGTCAGATATACATAAAAAAAATGTGTTGGTTTTTGGATCATAGAACGGCCATGGAAAAGAAGAACGATTCCTGCACTTTTTTCTTAAAATTTAAAATATTTCAAGATTCAAATTTCGTGTGCCCACAAAATCAGGCTCATATGAAACTTCAGGTATTAAAGTATCAGTATACCAAGTTATAGAAATAGCAGAATTAGCAGCCTTAATCAAAAAGCTAAAAAATCCACTCTTTAAGCTGGAAGCACTGTAGCTGTAGAAAATGATGATGAAGCTTCAGGGAAGCCTGCATAATCAAGCAGTGCGAAGTCCAGTAGGAATGGAAGTCTATGTATAAGAAGGGATGATGAATCTGAGGTCGTAGAAAACGTGCTAGGAGTTTGAGAGCAGCCAGAAAGAGAGGTTTGATCCAGTTTATTGGACTATTAGAAGTGACTGTCATACTGTTCTTTTGTTGAAACCACTTATTTACTTGTATTAAGTTGGATTTTATTACATTATAATACTTTATTCACACACACACACACATATACATATATATATATATATATATATATTTATTGCAGCTTTGATATTTTTACTTGAATATTTCCGCATCACGCGAGCGTTCTGTATTCTCCCATATTGTACGGTTTATATTGTACGCTACTTGTAGCGCGCGCGTAGCGAGTAAAATCAATGAAAATTGTATTGTAACCGGTTGAGAAAAATTTCAAAGAAGCAATAAATCACTTATCACACTCGTCGCACAATATGGGAATGATATTTTACTCTCACGCCACATTTTCACTCGCCTTTGGCTCGTGAAAATATTTTGCGTGCTCGTAAAATATTTTCCCATATTGTACTCTGACTCGTGCTATAAGTATTATATATATATATATAATTGGAAAAGAAAAGAGAATACATTGTTTTTTTTATGAATTTTGGTTTAAAAATTCAAACAACAAGGAAAACCACATGTAAAACTTTGGTACTTAGTTGCTAGGGAACCAAAACCACATTATCACGTTTATTAGGTCCATAGCTTTCTGTTAACATATAGTTGTTAAGGAGTTTATAAAAATAACATCAAGATATATAACAATTTGTAATGTTCATTTACCTGTTCAAAATTCCTTGAAAAATAATGGTGAAAGGGTTAAATATATACTCACTACTGACATTATCTGTCCTTAAGCATACCCACAACTGCCATTATCTGTGAGATCAGCTCCTTAAATGTACCCACTACTGCCATTATCTGTCAGATCAGTTCCTTTAGTGTACATACTACTGACATGGCTTCTATAATACTATCTAATAAGTTCAAAACAACTGTGCTACACATCAGAATTTGCTGTTAATGAAATCTCTGCTACAATATAACACATACCTTTTCTTGCATAATAATGCTTGAATTCAATGATCTAGTTGTAGGCCTTCTTTCTGGATAATCATTTAGGCACTGAAAAATGAGAGGAAGTAGAGGATGATCAGGTGTTACTTTATCTATGCTTTTCTTGCGTTTTGACTTCTGTACAATACCCTGTTCAATCATCCGGGAAGTGATTTTGACTTCAAACACTTCAGGAAAGTCTTCAATTAGCACATGAAGGCAAAGATGACCGAAGGAAAAAATATCCAATTTAAAGTTGTACTCAGCATCTTCCATTAGAGCTTCAGGTGGCATGTAATGCAAATTACCAGGAGCAGTGGTATGCTTGTTTGCAGCAAAAGCGGCTTCGTCCATTAACTTGGAGACACCAACGTCAGCTATTTTAGCTTGTGCCCCTTTTGTAAGCAAAATATTTCTTGCCGTCAAATCTCGATGAATGATTGGAGGATGGCATTCGTGTAAATACACAAGGCCATAAGAAACGTCCTTTAAAATTGAAATTTTTATTGAATCGTTTATTTTTGATGGCGGCTTCTCAAGGAAATCAGCTAAATCACATTCCATCTTTAGCATCACCATGGCAATATCATCTTTGCCATTACTCCCATAGTATATTCCCAAGAAGGGAACTATGTTGGGATGTCTCAACTTACTAAGAACAAGACATTCCTTTTTAAAATTTTCAATTACCTGCCTCTTCTCGTCTTTGTTGACACCTTTACACATAGTTGCCAACTTTCTAAAATGAAAAATCGGGATAGGCCACGCCCACAAATTAACCATCGTGAATATCATTAAGATAGCATGAATAATTGCTGAAAGAAATTAAGAGCCCGAGTGTTCCAGTCTGTGATTATAGAAGATAATGCCAGGGCTACGAGAAAATCTGCTAAGTCGTTGCTAAGCTTCGGCACGCTACTTCGCGTTGCTTAGGTTCAGAAAGCTAGCTATGGTATTACCCTGAAAGACACCTACAGAGATGTCAGTAATGGTTGTGAGTCAAACAGGAATGGACATACATACACTATTTTATTTTGACAAGCGGAAGTAAACAACAGAAACAACTGAATTTAGCTAATATTCTTGATCAGAAAGGAGTAATAAGTGAAGTTCTGTGTCATTTCTTTGTTCTATTTGATACTTTCCAGGTCTATTTTTCGCTTGAGAACACCACTGACGTCCAACAGTCTACCAAAACAGCCTGGCTATTTATAGCTACTTGTGTTCCAACTCTGGATCCTGAATATCACTGAATAATCACTAACCTCCTTGAGAAGACTTCAGCCATTCTTGATTCACTCACCTGTACCAAATGATGAACTTTTGCTGCTGTGCTATTATTTCATACAACAATATTTTATTCTTTGTTTCAGTGTTTTCAACCAAGTTTATATGAAAAATGTTTTATAGTAACCACCCTTGTAGATATGCTGTACAGATAGTATATCACTACACAAACCACTGATATCAAGCAGACTAACTTGCAGAATATTGTGTGCAGCTGTTGGCTAATAGTTATTAACCCCCTTTGTTGTAGGAATCGAGTATTTGGCGTTACGTGGACCTTAATAACGGGTACTCTATTTCGAGTATTTGACCGATAATTGGTTAACTCTATCAGAATTCCGGGAAATCCTATTGCAAACCGGGGATTCGGGAAAGGCTAAAAAAACCGGGAAAGGCTAAAAAAAACCGGGAAACCGGGAAAGGCTAAAAAAATCGGGATAATCCCGGCAAAACCGGGATAGTTGGCAACTATGTTTACATAACAGGGTGTGAGGCTTTTTGGCTACGCACAACATCTCGCCAACTTTGACTTCATAAACGAAACCGTAGGATCCAGCAGCTAAGGCTGCAGCACTTTTCTGATCCTTCTCTGCTTCCTGCAATTGCTCATTTATAATGAACGGCTTCAAATCTGTGTCAAGAACTGAATCGACCATGATAAATCACAAGACCGATCTCACCCAATTACGACTTGGGGCAGAAAGGTCGTTGAGTACATAAAAAGGCAACGCTCAATTTTTGTATTACGACGCGACGATCACAAAAATGACGATGACAAAACTGAAAGGGTGTTCCCTTCATTAGGCGTGGCTGATAAACTACCTGAAATAGAACTGGTACCGATCGTCATGCGTACTTGACCCATCTCTACGTTCTGACCGCGAAACCGTGCAATGGCCTATAATGGTAAAAGTGATTCCTCGATTGCGTACTAGACCAGGAGCCGGACTACGCATCCTCTCGCGAGATGATGTACAAGCCTACGTTCGGAAAACACAAACACTCGAGTAAAGTTAATCGAGCAAGATGGCTGAAAGGAAAACTTTAGACATTGATTGATTAGTATAGTGGTAGTAGCTAATAAAACTTTATAAGGAGTATCTCAAAATATGTTAACTCGTTTAGTCAGAAGAATAAATTAATGTTGTATATAAAATACACATTTAGAGTGCTTGAAGTGAAAAATTACCGGCAGAGGAACATGAAACCTGTAGATGAAACTCAATTTTTAAACCAATGAGGATTACATCGTGGAATGAGTATTTTAAGACATTTAGTGCAAATGAAGGTAAAAATTTAATTTTTAAGGTAGCGTAAGCTTGAAATACACTATGATGTCATTTGATTATTAAGATTTAGAGGTTGTTTATGTGACCATTATTATGGTTTTGTACTGGATTTTGAGTTTGAGATGTATTCAATAAACATAAACATCAAAATCCATTTTATAATGTGCGTTCAAAGTAAACAGGGTCATAGAAATTTTAAATATGATTTTTTTTTACTCATACAAAATATCATTAGAATGAATCACATTTAATGTTTAACTACTGAGCATCAATGCCTATGTGTGCTCACAATTTTCTCTCACTTTTTGCACAAGTAAGAGTACAATATAAGAATGTGGTTTCACGAGCAGCAGTTTGTTCATGAGTCTAGTGACATATTTCCATAATGTACTACGAGTGTGATAAATAATTTCCTGTACTCTTCTATTTTTTCCCACACCTGTTTCAGTAATTCCATTGGTTTCCTCCCTTGCTGCACATAATAGAATCTTACTGCAGTAGTAAAATAATTTTATCGCATTTTTTAAGTTGAGATTGACCGATGAAATTAACATAGAACAACAGACTTCATTATTGCAAAAAGAAAAAGGACTACTACTATTTCTGGAATTTTAAGGTACCCCTGCATTGTTCTTCCCATGCTTCAAATTTTGTCTTCATTGTTGAATTTGGCTATTAGCTATAGCTATATAACAATTTCCATCATTAGCTAAAATGTCTTAGTAAATTATTTTCATTTTTCTCATGACCAGTTTCATTTTTTTCATGATTAACTTACCTATTCACTCATTTTCTTTATCTAGAATACCTTAGTAAATTTGTTTGTGCTTAGTTTTAACTGTTTTCCTTCTTGATTTTAGCAGTTCATTCATTTCAGTTTTCAACACTTACATCCCAATCATTGTGTGAATGAATATTAGAATACAAATTACAATAAGCCAACATTTTTCCCCATAGCTACAGCTATTTATTCCTTTATGCTATGACTTCAACTTCTTGCTATTAGTCTGCCCTTGTGATCTCAGTGTACAAGAGATTGCATGTCTGAAGGTTAGACATTTAGTTTCATTTAATCCTTTAATGTAATTGTCCAAACGAAGTCCATCAGGATCCAGGCCTTGCATTGCTGAGCTCCAACTTGCATAGTAACTAATGCAGTGGCAGGTAAGAAGACAGGAGGATGAGGCTGGTTGGTTGTTGATTATTGATAGAAAGATCTGGATGAAGATACCGATGGTTGAGTATTATAGGCATAGATACCAGTCGCTGATCATGAGAAGTAGATGCCGGTGACTGCATATTAGGCACAGATGCCTGTGGCTGAGTAGCAGGTGTAGGCATGACTGTGTTAGGTAGAGGCGAAACAGTAGTAGCTGAGGCTGCCACATTAGAAGCACGTCCAGTTCCAGCACTAAATTTGTGAAGAAGAGTGTGATGCTTCTTTCCACACTTACGACAAGTATGGGTACTAGTGCACTCTTCCAATGAATGACCACTGCTCAAGCAATTATAGCACAATTTGTTCTGCTTAATACATTGTTTCTCTTGTCCACATTGAAGTTCTTAAAAGCTTGACAGAAGTACAGAAAGTGATGTCCAGGGACAGCATTCTGCATTCCTGGTGTAAAGTGCACGAGCTCTATCTTGACTGCGGTTGTTACGAAATGCACTTTGAAGTGCTTGCTGTCGAGATTTCTTGTGAGCTAGTGTATATTCCGGGAGCCAAGTGTCGGTTACAGTCTCCACTGCTTGGAGATGTTGGTCTAGGAATTTGATGAAGTCCGTCAGAGGAGGTGTGTCTGAACATGCTGTAGTATACTAAGACCACAGTTGAATACTAAGAGAGGGGAGTAGTGACTCGACCACAGCTACGACAAGTTGCTCAAAGGAACGTCCCTTGCAGGCGCAAATACCACCAATGTGCCAAGTAAGATTCTCCTTTAACTGCATCAGTCCCTCATGGTCTCAGCCACAGGTTCAAGACTGAAGTGTCTTTTGGGATGATGCCTGTAGACCAACTTGTTGCAATCATAACTTTCTTTTATAGCCTTGACACACTCCCGGAGTAAGAATATATCAAGTGATAAACAATGAAGCTGTAATGACAAGAGAACAAGTGTGAACCTGCCACTGATAGAATTAAATGAACGTTTGACCAAAGCATAACCAAGATGATAATAATACTTAATTCTTGGGAATAAGAATTTTTATTGGAAAAGAAATAGAATTTTTTTTTAATTTGAGGAACAGCATATGTAGAATATTTATTTTATTTGAGGAACAGCATATTATGTAGACACATAAGCTTAGCTATCATTCCGAAAGCAGTAACTACAGTGTAATTTTATATTGTAACTTCATTATAATTCGATTATATAATTACATTTAAATTCATACATACGATTTATGAGAAATGTTACAAGCAAAATTACAAACGGAAAAAGTAGTTACTCAAATGATATAGAAATCATTCTCAAACACATGCATCAACATGCTTTCGAAATTTTTGTATTTTACCAATACGAAACTTCTTCCCACATATGGGACAAACCAGATTAGGATCATAAGGTACATGCACCATAGTCTGGTCTAAACTTGGATCTCGATTGACTTCTTCAGACACTTCTTCTGCTATATTTTTCATGTCCTGATCTATGCCCTTATGCAATGACTCATCATCAGTGTCATCATCATCAGAACTACTAATGTGGGATATCCTTTCCTTAGATGAGGGTTGGTGCTTTGGATTCAACTGAGATTGACTATTAGAATCACCTACAGAAGAAATGCCTTCTACTTCACTGGCATGAATATATTGATCTGATTCTATCATTGCTGGTGCAGACGGTACTTGATTCTCAGCTCTGTGCTCGTCCCTTCTTTGATAGATGCCATGTGGATCAGTGGTAACAAAATGTTGAGACTCTTGAACCTGATCCCGAGATGGAACTTTAAAATCACCTTGAAAACGAGGATTCGCACGATAATTATTATCACCTTGATGCGAAAATGTCTCAGCATCTAGAGAAGGATAACTAATATGAGAACCATCTTGGTTACCTAAATCACCTTGATTTCCCGATGCACCACGATTTCCTGAAACATTTTGGCTTTCTGTATTTTTGACAATATTGTGCCCACGACTTCTGCATTGCTGAGAATGATTATCGACATCTTGCAAGTAAACTCGGTCACTATCTCTTTGCCGAATATGCTGCTGTTGTTTACTACCACCGCTATAATAATCAGCTGGATCATTATTCTGATAGGAATAATTTTTACGGGGCTCATGTGGCAAGTTTTGACCATCCTGAAAACCATCAGTGTATCCTTCAGCAAACTCATGTTGCCGAGCACCTTCAATTCCAGTACCATCAGACCATTTACGATTACCAGTACCTTCGCTTTGCAAATACCCTTCACGTCTATGGCTACCAATATCACTATGATATGGACGATCTCCACAGTTGATCTTGGGAGTATCACCCCAATTAGTTTCTTTTCGTTCAGAATGATCCCCAGTAGCACAATCGGTTGGTGGGACATTACGTACTCCCTGATGATAATCGGAATAGTTAGCTTGCTCAACATTCCTATCTTCACTAAAATGATATTCATTTTTTGATGACATAGGATACTGGTTGCCGGATAAAGGATATGGCTTGTTATCTACCGAACCCAAACGATTGAATGCAGGTTTTTCTAGACCTTGTTGAGAAACTTCACCAGAATGTTCATGTTTTACAGCTTTTAAAATGTCATCTTCCTTATTCAGACTTGGAATCCCTCCCCCACCAGCTCTCAAAGGAAGCCCATCTTTTCCCTTCGGCATTGTTGCTCTCAAAGGAAGTCCATTGTCTCCAGTTGGAATTGCATATTCTTTATTAATGGCTGATGCTTCCATAGTACCTTGCTCAGTATTCTCACTCTGCGCACTTGGTCTTTTGTCATGTAGGGCTTCATGAACACCCTCAATTTTTCTTTTGTGCTCTCGATCAGAAACGATATCTGTTTTGGCCTTACGATCAGTGTCTCTGGGTGGGATTAGGGGTTTATCCAGACCAGGCCTAGTGCGAGTATTGTTGGATTCATCTTGGTCTTTGTCTCGTGGCAACTGTTCATAAGTGTGGTCTAGTTGAGTAGTATTTCTTGCTGCATAATCTTTACTTCTTGTTTGCATCTGATGAGATTGTTTCCTTTTATCTTGGTGTTTTGAAAGTGGTGTATCAACATGAGCTGTTAATGCCTGATTCTACAAATAACAACATGGGATATCATGCTATTTCGGACACGTATCAAACTAACATGTAGTTATACTCAAATAATTATGTGTAGAACCCATACATGCTTAACACTAAATAATGATTCATATAATATCTGCTATTAACATAATTATATTTTGCTATCAAAGCATAAGATGATAATCTCGGTACTAAAAACATTATCTACTCCAGATATGATTATGCAAGAAGAGATAAAATGACAAATAGAATTGACTTCTTTGATCAAAGAATGTTTAGATATTGAGGAAAAAAAATTGCAACTTTTACAATTCTGAGGAACGCTTAGGAAAAACAACAACAACATATTCCATCATAGGAACTTGAGTAGTTTATAAAAATAAATTTACTATAAGTTTTTAGTACCATTTAAAATTACAAGACAATATCACAATTGTTAACCCTCAGCGTGCATGCGTGAGAGGGTTATAGTAGTCGTCCTGTGTGTTTGTCTATTTGTCTGTCCGTCAAGCTCTGATTTTAGAGAATACTGACAATTAACAGTTGATTTAGGTATGAACTTACTCAGGACGAAGATTAAAGACCTTTTATTGTGCTACTTTTTATTTTATTTCAGGCTTATTGTTGAGAAAATGCGAAGCTTTCAGCTCCGCAGTAAGTACCAGCTTTTATCATAATCACGTGAGCAAATAATTTCTTGCAGCCAGCGGTGTAGTTTGATTTATGCTCAGGGAAGTTAGCGGAGTTGAAAGAAGTGAAGTTTCGCGTTGAAAATGCATATCGGTTAGTGTTTCTGGCTAGTTTAGTTTCTTCTCTTACGAAGACAGCGTTTCCAAGTACCATTTTCATTGCTTGAACAATTTTGATGCCTCCTTACAATAGCTAACAGATTGCTTGTTCTTTTGGAAGTAGATTATATTGCAATAGCTAGGTAGTGTTTAATAGCGCTGAGGGTTCGCACCTTTGGTGCTTCATTAATAAATGAATAAATCAACCTAATCTTAGTTAAAATAGTTCATAGTGGTGTTAGCATATCATAACAATGATATTATATGTATATATATAATATTGCAAAAGTCAGCATACAACATGGGGAGATATTTCACAAACACATGTAAGTTAGTTTACAAGGTGAAGGCAATTAAAAATTTGTGCCATTCTCATATTGTACAATGAGCGTAACAAATTGCTTATTAGACATTGGATACTTTAAAACTGTAAAAGTTCAGAGGTGACTCAGCCATACTTCTAAAAATTCAGCTGTCCAACTACACACTACGATGTGTTGGAGCAGCACTCAATACAAGAAATACTGAATGCTTGCATGACAGGGTATTACTCAAGGAAAATATCCAATGTATAATAAATATACAGTAGGAGTAAAAAAAAAGGTTTCGAATTCCGTTCCGTAGAACGGCCGTCGCACGACTAAAAAACGGGGGGAAAATGGTAAGCCGTTTGTTTAAAAACGGCCGTTCCGTTTAACCGTGTTACCATTTTAATCTTTCTTGTTCACCGTATGTCTCGCTCAAAGAAAAATCGTTTATCCAATAAAACGTTCCGATTTTT
>WLWD01001732.1_pt1 | contig 12612 bp, 14 predicted proteins | sample 6712731 | NCBI WGS metagenome assembly WLWD01 (sample SAMN12718690, study PRJNA576275) | sponge metagenome | isolation source: marine sponge | host: Mycale hentscheli | place: New Zealand: South Island, Marlborough, Capsize Point | collected 2014-11-01
GTCCTCAAGCTGATGGCACATCTAAGGGATGAGATTACTGTCCTCAAGCTGATGGCACATCTAAGGGATGAGATTACTGTCCTCAAGCTGATGGCACATCTAAGAGATGAGATTACTGTCCTCAAGCTGATGGCACATCTAAGGGATGAGATTACTGTCCTCAAGTGCTATAGTGCAGGAATCTTTAATGAGTACAGTAGCTCAGCTTCACCAGCAAACACCTACACAATAACAAAACAATAAACATTCAATCATCATTCATTACTCATAGCTAGCTGGGCTAGGTGGCTTCTAAGCGCAACCAAGGTAGTGGTGGCAACATACCGAGGAGGTTGTGGCAGTCGTTCCCCATCCACAGTATAACCAGCATGACACATCCTCTCACCCAGTGCCTTCTGGTTGGATGGGTACCACAAGTATTTAAGTACTTGTTCGTTCTTCAATGTGTTTGGCCCAGTAGACAAGAGATTTTTCAAGAGCGCTGCTGATACTCCATGAAAAGCTCTCATTACTTGAATGGGGAGTGGCCTGTCCTCCACATATTATACTATCATAAATTTTGACCTCTCCATCTCCACCTCCCTTTCTAAACGAGGTATTATCTTGATAAGCAAAACACAACAAGAAGAAACTTGCTAGTGAGTTGTCCAGCTTCAATATAGCAGATGAAGTGACAATAAAGGATGATAGTGCATTTGATCATGATGATGCTGATATTACAATGGTCTCCTACATTCTAGCTGCAACTACCTATGGGAAGAATACTATTCATGTACTTAGTGATGACACAGGTGTGTTTTACAGAGCCCAAGCTAGAGTGCCAAGTGCAGATGGAGCACTGGGATGGAACAGTGCTGGACATACGCCACTTGTGCCACTCTTGGAGCATAAAGTCTGCAGCGACTAGCTTCACTAGAATGTGATACCATCTCATATCCCTCCCGATGGCAAAGGCAAAGTCACTCACTTTGCACCTTGCTTTCTGGAAACTTTCCAAACTTGTCAATAATGTTGGAGAGGTGGATTCAACACAAATGGAAACTGTGAAGCCCTTCATTACTGCTCTCTATAGTCAGGATAAAGAAGGGATATCAGTAGAAACTGCCTGGTTCCATCCGTTAACCAGGAAGAAAGCATGTGAAAGACTGCCGGAAAGCATGTGGAAGGCTATTGATCAAGGTCATCAGCTCAGAGTGTCGACATCACACACAGTTTGAAATCAAGGATGGCATTCCTGTTCCTATGATTGCACAAAGTGAGCCAGCACCCCCACAATTGATTGATGTCATTAGATGTCAGTGTAAAGTGCAAGGCAATGGCATGTGAGTGTCACAAGGAAACATAGCATGCTAGCACTCCCTATTGTAACAGGTGGAAATGAGTTGTTGGAATCCATTTCTAATACAGCAAGTGTTGAGAGGAAGGAATTGGAACAAAATATGAAGACATGGATTGGAAGACAATTATGAGATAGAATATGTTTACCACTTAGACTACTAACTAATAATAATAGCAATTTTTCTCATTTTAACAGCCAATATTGTTAATTAAAACTTAACCCTACGTTTTGACTTCTTGCCGAAGTCTTATGAAGTAGAAATGTCGGGTTAAGTTTAATTAACAATATTGGCTGTTAAAACGAGAAAATTTGCTATTATAATCATTTCAGCCTAGAATGACTGAATTACTGACTAATAGTGAGGATGTTATTATAGCTACTGATGTGTCATCTATTATTGTATGAATTTTGATTGAAAACTATTATTAGACCATCCTGAATTTAAACTATTATTAAACTATTATTAGACCATCCTGAATCTAAACTATTATTAGACCATCCTGAATCTAAACTATTATTAGACCATTCTGAATTTAAACTATTATTAGAACATCCTGAATTTAAACTATTATTAGACCATCCTGAATCTAAACTATTATTAGACCATCCTGAATCTAAACTATTATTAGACCATCCTGAATCTAAACTATTATTAGACCATCCTGAATCTAAACTATTATTAGACCATCCTGAATCCTAAAACTAATGCCAGAATTAATTCTGCATGCAAAAATAACGCCTGAAACATATCACTGAAATTTATTTACCATAATAGAGTTGAAATGTGAAATTAGCAAATAAGTGACCACAACCATGAAAATTCCAGGAATTGCCCAAGGCTACCATTTGGGCAATAAAGCTGAATCAGTTCTTAAACACAAATGACCATGAATCTGTAAAAAATTAAAAAAAATTTAAAAAATCTTCATAGGAAAGGACATTCTGGTCACAATGTTTTTCTGGACTATATCATCCCTTCTTTAAAAGTTTAGATATGACCCCATGTTTAAAAGTATAGCATCAGAACTTAGTAATTATGTCTTACTTTGACTGATTCAGTCATTCCTGTCTGAATAATAATAGGATGCTGCATGCAAGCAACCCCACAGTACAGGATATATTAAACAGAGTATGCTCACTAATTGTCTTACTGTACAAGCACAGGTACAATACTTCTATTGGCTACTCTCCTAAACTGTTTTATGTAATATATTTTTGACAAATGACAGCAGATGAACTCTACAACAGCAAGACAAAGTCTACTACAGTACTACTAGAGAAAACTGACTAGATTCTAACACAAGGTTACTTCAGTATTCCAGCACTATAAAGGAATTAAAACTGTTCCATTAACTAATTAATTGTCTTGACAGAAGTGCTGCTCGACTGAGTTCCCAGTTCTTATCCAGTAGACACCTGGTTTTCTCCAGGGTACACTCCTGAACAACTCTGAGCATGATTCTGCAGCATACGGTTTAGCCAATCCCAAGGGATTGAAATCTGATTTAGCTTTAAGGATGACAAGGACATCTCTCAGAGTATCGTGCATTACATCACTAGAAGGACAGCCATCAATAATCCGGGCAGGCATGGTCTGCCCTGTACCTAATGAAGAAATGAAATAAAAAATTATAAACATATTTCTTTCTCAAAACACTTGCAATTTATTATCCTAAACTGGCTGACAATATTTATTCTTCACCAAGGCAACTAGAATTGACAACCTTAATACTAACTTAAATGAAGCACCAAAGGTGCGAACCCTCAGAGCTATTAAACACTACCTAGCTATTACAATATAATCTCAGACCGAAGAAAAGCAATCTGTTAGCTATTTTAATGAGGCATCAATATAGCTCAAGCAAATGAAAATAGTACATGGAAACACTGTCTTCTTAAGAAGAAGCTAAACTAGCCAGAAAAACTCGCCAGTATACATTTTCAACGCGAAACTTCACTTCTTTCAACTCCGTTAACTTTCCTGAGCAAAAGCGAACTACACCGCTGGCTGCAAGAAATTATTTGCTCACATGATTATGACATGACGCTAGGGGGCGTTTCCCATAAAAGCTGGTACCTACGTGGAGCTGAAAGCTTTGTTTTTTCTCAACAATTAGCCCAAAATTAAAAAAAAAAAGTAGCTCAATAAAAGGTCCTAAATCTTCATTCTGAGTAAGTTCACGGTTAATTGTTAGTAATCTCCAAAATCAGAGTGTGATAGACAGACAGACAAACAGACAAACACACAGGATGACTACTATAACCCTCTCGCGCATGTGCACTGAGGGTTAATTAATCAAATTAAGTTTGTCTAGTTGTCACTGCCAGACAACATCAGAATAGTAGACACATTCTCTTACATTCCATAGGCTTTTTTTTTAACAATTCAGAATTTAAAAAAATACTTGCCAATGGCTAGTCAGAATATTTATGTAAGGCAATCCTACTAATACAAGGACAACTTGCAATATATACATACACACACACACCATTGGCTCATGTTTGTACATGCCTATGGAGTCTTGCTTGATTCAATATAAAAAAAGCAATAGCATTCCATATCTCAGATGTTCACTTCTAGAAGCTCCATTGTGATAAAACAAGTCTCTGGATTGGCGTCACTTACACTTGTATAGTTCATTTAGTTTTAATTATCTTCCATTGACTTGTTAATGGCCATCAACCTGACATTCCTGAACTTAAACATACTACGTACCACCAAACAATCTTGTGAATCCATTGCATGACTTCCTGTGTAAGACAACAACGTTGAGATTCCCATTCCAGAACACTAAATGTCAGTCTGGACACACCTAAATTGATTCTTAAAGCTTGAAGTATTTACATGTATACTGAGTTGTTTTACTCAAGTCTCCCACCTTTTAAAAAACAACAACAAATCACCTTCTAATTAAAAAAAACACGACAATCTTGACTATCCATTAGTATAAGTTCGAACTAGAGCAAAAGAGTTAATTATTACTCAGTGGTATACTAAGTGCATTTGATATCCACACACTCACTATTATCATCCATAATGTTAAAGTGTGCTCGTGAAGGACTTAATGAGATTCGCGAGTGGTTTTCTCCTCCTGCTGCAAAAGTGAGTATTCCAAAAAAATCTTCTGTTCCTTCAATGAACCAATCCTTTACAATCACAATTGTGATATTGACTCTGGTTGATGATCCAGCTAGTGTGACAGCTGAGTTATTGAGAGCTAGGTCAAAGTCCACTGATGCTAGAACACATATCACACCGAGTTATTGAGAGCTAGGTCATAGTTCACTGATGCTAGAGGAACACATATCACACTGAGTTATTGAGAGCTAGGTCATAGTTCACTGATGCTAGAGGAACACATATCACACTGAGTTATTGAGAGCTAGGTCAAAGTCCACTGATGCTAGAACACATATCACACTGAGTTATTGAGAGCTAGGTCATAGTTCACTGATGCTAGAGGAACACATATCACACTGAGTTATTGAGAGCTAGGTCATAGTTCACTGATGCTAGAGGAACACATATCACACTGAATTATTGAGAGCTAGGTCATAGTTCACTGATGCTAGAACACATATCACACTGAGTTATTGAGAGCTAGGTCATAGTTCACTGATGCTAGAGGAACACATATCACACTGAATTATTGAGAGCTAGGTCAAAGTCCACTGATGCTAGAACACATATCACACTGAGTTATTGAGAGCTAGGTCATAGTTCACTGATGCTAGAGGAACACATATCACACTGAATTATTGAGAGCTAGGTCATAGTTCACTGATGCTAGAACACATATCACACTGAATTATTGAGATCTAGTCCCTATTTTCACTTATGTCTAGGAAACATATCACATCTAGTATTGAGAGCTAGTCACAGTCACTGATCAGAGGAACACATATCACACTGAGTTATTGAGAGCTAGGTCATAATTCACTGATGCTAGAGGAACACACATCACACTGAGTTATTGAGAGCTAGGTCATAGTTCACTGATGCTAGAACACATATCACACTGAATTATTGAGAGCTAGGTCATAGTTCACTGATGCTAGGGGAACACATATCACACTGAGTTATTGAGAGCTAGGTCATAGTTCACTGATGCTAGAGGAACACATATCACACTGAGTTATTGAGAGCTAGGTCAAAGTCCACTGATGCTAGAGGAACACATATCACACTGAGTTATTGAGAGCTAGGTCAAAGTCCACTGATGCTAGAGGAACACATATCACACTGAGTTATTGAGAGCAGGTCATAGTTCACTGATGCTAGAGGAACACATATCACACTGAGTTATTGAGAGCTAGGTCAAAGTCCACTGATGCTAGAACACATCACACTGAGTTATTGAGAGCAGGTCATAGTTCACTGATGCTAGAGGAACACACATCACACTGAGTTATTGAGAGCTAGGTCAAAGTCCACTGATGCTAGAACACATCACACTGAGTTATTGAGAGCAGGTCATAGTTCACTGATGCTAGAGGAACACACATCACACTGAGTTATTGAGAGCTAGGTCAAAGTCCACTGATGCTAGAACACATCACACTGAGTTATTGAGAGCAGGTCATAGTTCACTGATGCTAGAGGAACACATATCACACTGAGTTATTGAGAGCTAGGTCACAGTTCACTGATGCTAGAGGAACACATATCACACTGAGTTATTGAGAGCTAGGTCACAGTTCACTGATGCTAGAGGAACACATATCACACTGAGTTATTGAGAGCTAGGTCATAGTTCATTGATGCTAGAACACATATCACACTGAGTTATTGAGAGCTAGGTCATAGTTCACTGATGCTAGAGGAACACATATCACACTGAGTTATTGAGAGCTAGGTCATAGTTCATTGATGCTAGAACACATATCACACTGAGTTATTGAGAGCTAGGTCATAGTTCACTGATGCTAGAGGAACACACATCACACTGAGTTATTGAGAGCTAGGTCATAGTTCACTGATGCTAGAACACATATCACACTGAGTTATTGAGAGCTAGGTCACAGTTCACTGATGCTAGAGGAACACATATCACACTGTGTTATTGAGAGCTAGGTCAAAGTCCACTGATGCTAGAACACAAATCACACTGAGTTATTGAGAGCTAGGTCACTAGAGGAACACATATCACACTGTGTTATTGAGAGCTAGGTCAAAGTCCACTGATGCTAGAACACATCACACTGAGTTATTGAGAGCTAGGTCATAGTTCACTGATGCTAGAGGAACACATATCACACTGAGTTATTGAGAGCTAGGTCACAGTTCACTGATGCTAGAGGAACACATATCACACTGAGTTATTGAGAGCTAGGTCATAATTCACTGATGCTAGAGGAACACATATCACACTGAGTTATTGAGAGCTAGGTCATAATTCACTGATGCCAGAACACATATCACACTGAGTTATTGAGAGCTAGGTCATAGTTCACTGATGCTAGAGGAACACACATCACACTGAGTTATTGAGAGCTAGGTCATAGTTCACTGATGCTAGAACACATATCACACTGAGTTATTGAGAGCTAGGTCACAGTTCACTGATGCTAGAGGAACACATATCACACTGTGTTATTGAGAGCTAGGTCAAAGTCCACTGATGCTAGAACACAAATCACACTGAGTTATTGAGAGCTAGGTCACTAGAGGAACACATATCACACTGTGTTATTGAGAGCTAGGTCAAAGTCCACTGATGCTAGAACACATCACACTGAGTTATTGAGAGCTAGGTCATAGTTCACTGATGCTAGAGGAACACATATCACACTGAGTTATTGAGAGCTAGGTCACAGTTCACTGATGCTAGAGGAACACATATCACACTGAGTTATTGAGAGCTAGGTCATAATTCACTGATGCTAGAGGAACACATATCACACTGAGTTATTGAGAGCTAGGTCATAATTCACTGATGCCAGAACACATATCACACTGAGTTATTGAGAGCTAGGTCATAGTTCACTGATGCTAGAGGAACACATATCACACTGAGTTATTGAGAGCTAGGTCATAGTTCACTGATGTTAGAGGAACACATATCACACTGAGTTATTGAGAGCTAGGTCATAGTTCACTGATGCTAGAGGAACACATATCACACTGAGTTATTGAGAGCTAGGTCAAAGTCCACTGATGGTAGAACACATATCACACTGAGTTATTGACACTAAGTGTATATTGAGTTACTAATACCTGTAGCTGATCCTGACACTAAGTGTATGTTGAGTTACTAATACCTGTAGCTGATCCAGACACTAAGTGTATGTTGAGTTACTAATACCTGTAGCTGATCCTGACACTAAGTGTATGTTGAGTTACTAATACCTGTAGCTGATCCTGACACTAAGTGTATGTTGAGTTACTAATACCTGTAGCTGATCCTGACACTAAGTGTATGTTGAGAGTCACTAGAACATCAATTGCTCCACGAACTATTCCAATAGTCATTGTAGCATTTCCATCTCTCTCAAACACTGTGTATGGAGACCCAATAAAACCTACCACAGCATCTAGAACCACACAAAAATTGATTCATGAATAGATGTTTTTCAACCCTTTCTTTTGATGGACCAAGTCAGTCATTATTTTCTTAGTCTTTTAATTCAATCTAGTATTATTTAAATATTAAAAAGAAATATAAAAAAATCAATTTGATGGTCAAGTATACATCAACTAAAATCCTCAACTTCATAAACTTCTATACATACCATCATCATCAAATATTCTAAAGGTAGTAGTAGCAGGATTCAAGATAATTCTGCTTGTTTCTGTTGCATTGAGAAAAATGGCGGAACTAGCCTCACTCATAGAAACAACTTGCACCAGAGATGCAGAAAATGCTTCTGTCCATTCAGTAATGTCATCTTGTAGGACAGAAATATTAAAAGATGCATTTGATCTTGCAGCAGTAAGTTCAGCAGTGTCAAAAGACACTGCCAAAAAGTCGATATCAGCTGCAGGGAATAACAAGTACGTGAAATGTGCCAACTATGTTTGACTGTATTATGCTTAGCCTTTTCTACTTGTAAGCCATACAGTATGTGAAGTGTATGCAAATGCTATTCATCCTCTATTTAAAATTCACACAAATATAGATGATGCCAATGTTAAATTATGAAAATGTAAAGGCAAAAATATTATCTATAAAGCATCTATCACTGCCTCTCACCTGTTGCTGCTTCAGTGCTGTTTAGACTGTTAGTTTGAACTCTTAGAGATACTCCAATGTTACCAAGAGAACCACTATGTAAAGTAATGATGCCTTGTGCTATGGCTGCTGACTCAGCAATATCATGTAATGGGTGTTGAAATCCAAACATCAATACTGTACCACACAGAAACACAAATAATTCACATCATCAATAATGTTTACCACCATTATCCTTTATATTAATTTACATACACCGTCACCATCCATTATATTAATTTATACACACCATCATCATCCAATATGTTGATTTGTACACGAGATGTTAGTATAACTTGAGCGCTGCCAATCTGTGATGTAATTCTAAATTCTGCAAACATATTCTCAGTACGTTCAAAGATGGCATCATTAATGATAGGGAAACTGATGTTGACTATTCTGTTAGCCTTACGTAGTGTAACACTTAAACCACTCAGAGACGAGCTGTAATCATCAGGTGCTGCAAACATACACACGTTAAAGAAAGAAGCCATTGTATGTGATAGCACATCTACATTACAAGCAAAAAGGTACAGAATGGCCTACTTTACTACATTGAGTTTTTCTTGGGAGAAAAAATTGACACTTATTTAATTCTTAAACATCATAATCCTGCTTTTCATGGTGAATTCACAGTTTTGTACCAACCAGCTTACAGCCATGTCTAGCATCTTGTAGCTATGTGAGCAATGGCTTTATGTTAGGATAACTAATAAATTAATTAGTCACATGACATGACTTGTCAGTCTATCTATTGCTCTAGAGTCTTCCTACCTCTAGCAGTCCCGGAGAGCAGACTCACAGTGAGGGTAACTAATGACACATTCATCATTGTACTAACTACTCCAACAGTAACAGATATTTGTCCATCACTCTCTGACACAGTGTATGGAGCTCCAATGAAACCAATGGTAGTATCTACACACAAACACACATACATACATTATTGACACATGCAATTATGATACATATGTTGTCAGGGACGGACTATCCTCCATTCAATAGTAGCACGGGCATACTAGCCTTTCTTCCAATAGGACCACCATTCAATGCTGTTGACAATTCATAGGTAGTGGAAGCTGTTCAAAATTGAGAGGGCTGAACACAGAAATATTTTGTAATTTAAATGAGTTTAAATGAGGTTAACGTTGGAATGGCAATCGGGTAAGTATCGCTGCAGCGGAAGGTACGGGCTTGTGAACAGGATGGAGGGCGCGGCCGGGGATGACATGTTACAGTGGCACGTGAGCAAGATTGCCAGCAACGAGGTGAGCTAAAGCCATAGTAAGAGTTAGAGTGGGAAATCTGTGCTCCAAGTTTGCTACGCTACCGGAGGTGTTACTTCGAGTGCTGTGTTTATACGGAGTTGGCTGGGAAGGTATCTATGCCGAAAGTGAAGCGAAAGGCAACGAGAGGAAAGGGGAGGAGAGCGGCAGGCCCCCCTGTCTCAGAGTTGGCGAATAGTGGATCACCTGGGAACGAAGCAGCGGGAGGTTCCGCCGACGTCTCAGTTGCGTCTTTATCCCTTCAACAGTTGCTGGATGCCGTGGGCGAGCGGGTCCGCCAGGAATCTCTCAACAGCATGTCGCGCTGGGACGGCGGGTGGAGCACCGTCGGTTAGCGGAGGCCAGGCAGACTTTCAGCGTCCAAGTAGCGAAGGTATGTTAGCTGTTTTGGTAGAGTAGCTTAGGGCTAGGCTTCGGGCTCTATTTCAGGGGCGTGTCAGATGACGCGTTGTTGTAGCGATGCTTACCAGGCCAATGAACGGCGCGGAATTTTAACGACGCCGTACCGGGTGGGATGCATTTGTAATCTTGTAAAGGGGTGAAGTATGAGAGGGGGGCGATAGGAGATGAGTGGGGGTTAGGGGGGGGAGGGGGTAAAGGGTAGGCTTCTTTAGGTCAGGTTTTTAGAGGGGGGAAGTACATTATGGTCCCTGGATTTCTGGCAGTTTGAGAGGAGGAAATGTGCATGGCACAGCACTGTTGAGGTTGACTGAGTGTGACGGGGAGTTGGAGTTTCTGAGGACTACAGTAGGGCATTGACTTATATTCGTTGCTGGCAGGCTCGGTCCACACCGGGTGGGGGCTTGGGAGGTTGCCACCTCCGGCATCCATTGCATCAGTCGTCATTTCGCCAAGTGGTGCCACGTCACAGCCTATCCAAGTGTCAAGCCAGTGTAGGTCCACATCAGTAGCGGATTCAGGCCAGTTGTCTCAGCGTCCAGCTCCAGCTGTAAGCAGCCAGGCAATGTTGGGGCCTCGGATGTCATCATCGTTGGGGAGCAACCTGCCTATGTCAAGTCTACCGACCTCGCCCCCGGCATCTGTTCTGACTGGAGCGTGTTTGTCTCCTGGATCAGTGCCATTCCCTGCCAGATTGGTGGCTAAGGCACGCTCGGGAGTTTACATTGAGATGAAAGAGCTATTGGGCGATAATATAGCTCTGCTTAGTGAGTTGGAAACTTTTAATGGTCCCCACCACCTCGTTGGCATCCCAGGGGTTAATAAACCACGGCTGCGAGAAGTTGCATCACTGTCCTCCTGGATTTACTGTTTCTTGGCATACTTGGCGTTACGATGCCCCGACGATGACACGAGGGAGCGCTTGGTATATGCCCAGCTGATTGTTAGGGAGTCACTGCGTCATGGGGGCAAGAGCTGGTTGACGTACGACAAGGTGTTTCGTCAACAGGCAGCGCTAGATGGCTCGCTTAGATGGAACGAGCTGCATCCGGCTATTCTGGCTTCAACTATGATGGTGAGCCCGCTGCCATCAGCGCAGGCGCCTCAGGGGCGTGCTGGTACTTTTTGCTCTCTCTGTCAGGGTGTGGATCATCGAGCAGACCAGTGTGCATTAAGTTATCTGCACCACTCTGGCACAAGATCATTTGGTGGCCGAGGTTTGGGGACTTCAAACCGGATCTGTCAATCGTGGAATCATGGAAGCTGCAGATTTCCAGGGGGTTGCACATTCAGGCATGTGTGTCGTGTATGCTGTCAACCTCACCCAGAGATTCACTGCCCCAGCAAGAGTACCCAGGGGTTGCCGCAGGGTCCACCTCCAGGCCAGCCTCGCCCATTTGTCCCGAGTCGCTAGTGGGTGTCAGTTTGCCTACGAACGCTATAACTATCTATTCTTGCCTCTGATTTGTTGCCACATTATAGTCATATATTCAAACAAATATAATCATTGTCCAAGTTGGGTGGTGTATAGAGGGTGGTTAGGTAGGTTTGGAATCAAGGTGTTTGGGTATTAATAGGTATGTATATATGAATTAATAGACCAATAGTCGTTTCAGTGAAAGAAGGGGAGATTTAATATTGATATAGTTTGGTGTAGTCATTGATAGGTTAATTTAAATGGCTAGACACGGCAGGATCTTAGTCTCATTTGGGGATTGTACACCTGACATAGCTAGAGTATTGTTTACTTGTCATTAAGGGGGCGGGTAGAATAATTGGTGGGGTAGAGGTGTCTGAGTGTTGAACTGGCGGTCAGTTGTCAGGACATGGTTTATGCAGGTGCAGTAGTCGGAGAGCTGGCTGGGCTGCCGCCGTTCACAGCTAGAGGTCTGGGACTCTGTCAGGGTCGTCACATCTATGTAGAGGATCTACTGGCCTTCGAGAGTGGGGAGTACCGGAAGGATGCACCTCAGTGGCAAGTTTTGTTCTCACCCTTCTGCTTGCAGAATTGGGCACCGGTGTTCGACTCTCACCCGGACAAGCGTTTTTCGCAGTACGTGTGGAATGGTTTGTGTCACGGATTTCGGTTGGGGTGCCGCAAGGTGTGCCGGGTGAAGTCAACCAGTCATAATCACCCGTCAGCAGTCTCCCAGCGGGGGGTAGTCTCTGAGTATATCCAGTCCGAGTGGAGGCTAGGTAGGTTAATTGGCCCCCTCTCCAGGGAGGTGGTTTCACAGGTGCACGTCAGCCCCATTGGCCTCATACCTAAGCCCCATCAGGAAGGCAAGTGGAGACTGATTGTCGATCTCTCCTATCCGAGAGGTAGCAGTGTGAATGCGGGAATTTCAGAGGAGCTCGCATCAATCTCGTACATGCA
>WLWD01003656.1_pt1 | contig 12606 bp, 15 predicted proteins | sample 6712731 | NCBI WGS metagenome assembly WLWD01 (sample SAMN12718690, study PRJNA576275) | sponge metagenome | isolation source: marine sponge | host: Mycale hentscheli | place: New Zealand: South Island, Marlborough, Capsize Point | collected 2014-11-01
CCACTGCTCCACTATTACCGGCGACAGCATCACTCTCCACTCTGTTACCCACAATCAATCCACTGCTCCCTAGGTACGCCCCAAATCCACTGCTCCACTATTACCCACACATCCCCTGCTCCACTATACCCACAGGGGGGGGCATCCACTGCTCCACTTATTGTGCCACACATCCACTGCTCCTGGCTATTCCCACAGCGGAGCCACTGCTCCACTATACCCACAGCATCCACTGCTTCACTATTACCCACAGGGGCTGTCCCGCTCCACTATTACCCACAGCATCCACGTGCTTCCCACTATTACCCACACATCCACTGCTCCAACTCTGTACCCACAGTGGGTAGGGGGGAGGGCATCCACTGGCTCCACTATTACCCACAGAGGGGGTCGGATCCAACTGTGCCTCCCACTATGGACCGCACATATCCACTGCTCCACTATTACCCACAGCATCCACTGCTCCACTATTACCCACAGCATCCACTGCTCCACTATTACCCACAGCATCCACTGCTCCACTATTACCCACAGCATCCACTGCTCCACTATTACCCACAGTATCCACTGCTCAGCAGTAAATCCTGAAAATGCTGAAGCAATTTTTCCGGGCAGTCTCCCAATGCGAGCAGGAACTCGTACAGAGTCAATTTTTTCCTGAATTTTTATGAAATCAGATTCACACATGACCCCATTGCTTTTCTATAAAGTGGTAACATGCTTTGCAGTCCCTAAAAACAAGTTATTCATGGGATCTGTCATATGACATCTCACTATGTTAAAGTATGGCAAACGTAATAATTCAGAGTAACGTAACCCAACTTTACTTTCAATGGCAGTCCGTGCTGTTTTGTAACAGCATTTCTAGCTAACAATGCATTTTCATAATGTGTTTTAATATCTCGAAGTGGCCACATTTCCCTATCAAACCCCCCATAATCTGTTGCATCTGAAAAGCGGAAGTAGGAAAAGCTTTTATACATTTAGAACATCCATGTCTAGCCTTGAACCCGTAGAAGCCACATATTTTCCTTGTCGCTGGAATATCTGAACTGATACATGCTAATGCAACCCGAACACTGCGAACACCTAGTGTAGAATTAGGAGCTTTTATTTGGTTACCCTTCCATAATCCTATGAGTTCATCTATCATTGGCTTCAAAATAGTGTTCATGGTGAGTTTAGGCTCATGTGGACTAGGAATTGTACCAACAATTAAATTTCTGGTTTAAACCGTAATGTTCTAGGCAAATTTTGAACTACTAAATACAAACTCCAACACTATATGCTGTATGTTTGTAGGGTCTAAACCCATCAATGTTAAGCATTAGAAGAAGATTTCCAGGAATGTGTCCAAAATCTTTCCAATCTCTCCATAACATACCGTCATAAACATCTGTCATGAAATTCAAATCACCACTGCTCAACTCACACCAAGACTCACAAGCTTATTTTGTAAGTTGTTCCTATCTTTACTATTTTCATTAGCTATATCCATTCCACATTCTTTACGGCGTGATTTTACGGAAATTCAATGAAGGTAGCTACACTTTCTACTATTTTTAGAATTTTGAAACCCTGAAATTATGCATTTGTCTTCCTCATAGAGTGAACCACAAGCAGGACACACACAATAACGTTTTAGCATGTTAGTGCAATTTATTTCCTTTTTCAACGAGTAGCTAGATAGTTTTAGGGAAGTTAAGGCAAAGTCTTTGATGTTCGCATTTGACACAATAGTAGACAAAAATAAAAATAAGGAGGAAATAAAATTTAATAATGTCGAACATCTCTGTCAGAAATTCTATGACAAAGTTGAAAAAAAAAGAATAAAGTAGCTCAATATAAATTGAACATTTTTGAGATTATCTGACATAATTAATATTTCTCCATCATTGTCAGAATTAGAATCTGCTTCCCATATTTCAGGAGCTAACTCTACCTCTGATTGTTCCTCAACTGAAGAATCACTTAGTTCAGCAGGGTCAAGGGAGTCCTGGCAAACTGTTACACTATCCAAACCTTGATCAGAAGTAGTAGCATCATGGATATCACTTGCCAAATTGTCTAACTCTGAAGAATCTGAACTTCTAGATGTGTACTGGCATGATCTTGTTTGCGTGTGTCTAGAAACAGCAGAGTAGGAAACATTTTCTTTGCACAAAGGGCACTGCAATCAGGGACGTTTGGAAGCCATAATAAATTGAAGCCGTAAAAATCAATATTATACAAAACTTGAGGTCTTATTTTTTTCCACAGTATTTAAAGAGCAGAGCGATGAGCGAGAGACACGCTTGAGGTGACAATTGGCAGGTGAGACGAGTCTTATAGAATCCTTGTTCCTTCGTCCCTCCCTTTTACATAGCTTGATCTCTAGCGATCTCAAGCCCGGCGAAGGGATTGATTCTAATAGAATGGTGATATAGGACAGCATGGCATTTGTCCTTCACATCTAAACTTATATTAAAGTTGTTAAATAAGTTCATTTCCAAAAACTAAAGTACTGTAATTATGCGATAATAATCACATTTTGAAAATTTTAATATCGCTTATTGTGTTAATTAAATTTCATATATTCATGACATGAATGAGGGTCACCATGGCAATGCATGATGCACCAACTTGAACTAACTGTTGAATACTAAATAGCTTGAATACTAAATAGCTATATGTATATAGCTATATTCATACATATAGCTATATGTATGAATACTAAATAGCTATATGTAATCATATGTGATTATTACTAGCAGGATATATGAGCAATAACACAAATACCATTTGGTGCTGAGGACCAGAAGTAGGTGGGGGTGATGGCGCCAATGCAGAGAACCATCATGAGTAAATGAATGAGTTAACATGTAAATGTAAAATGTAAGTGCATTCAATGTAATTTATGTACTAAATTGAAGAGTTTTCATTCTTTCTGACTCTCACCATACTCCATGCAAGTTAAATGAATGAAGAATTTTCAAATTCCTATTGCAACTTGGATTATAGCTGGTATTTGTTCTTTATTTTTAAACCCAATTGAGCAAGACCCCACCACACAGTATGCTTGATGTACCAAAATTAGGAAGGCATAGTAAGGCAGTTTTATCAATTGTTATTTTAGTCTTCCACTTGGTTTAGTTACATTAGTTTTCCTCTCATGCTCTCTTTCTCTCTGATGCCACTCCTCCTTCTGCTCCTTTTTCTATCTCTTCTGCTTCTAAGCCTCTCTGTTCTTCTGTACATGATTGTGGAATTGGGCTTGTGAAGCTTTGGCCTTCTCTTTCGAAAGTTTCGTGGTCATTTAGCTCACCAATTTCACTTGCATTATAGATACAGTTTGCCATTTCGACTGAATATGATGATGCTTTACCAACCCAGCTAAGCCAATGAATTATTCATGATTAGAAACATAGCCATTGCCATTGTAAACATTTATAAACCAATATTGCTGCAATATTGGTTAATTATACCACACAAATACAGGTGTTCATGCATTTAGTTTTATGTGCTTTCTACTTGAGTTCTTTGTACAAACTTGTTCAAACATACTTATTCAATAATATTTCAGACACCATTTTTTCAATAATTGAAAAAACAATCAAGTGATTTTTAGGCTGTATAATCACATCCATTTTGATTATAGCTAATCTTAAATAACTACTCCTGAAATAAGATTGTCCCTAACTAATGAAGTAAGAAGTAGAATCTGGTGTAAGCCTCGTCACCTGATGTGTACAACTCTATTAATAGCTACACCATCCCTAATGATAAAATATGAATTGAAACTAGCTAACTTTTTGAAGTTGTCCTTTACTTGGGCTGTTAGAATGGGGAGTTTGGAAAACTTAGTTTTGGTGTTAAAAATGGAGTTGCTGCCTGGATACCCCAGTTCAAAGCGTATTATTGTGTCCATAATTAGTCATTACTATAAGATGTTTTAAATGAAGAAACTAGAGGATATGAGCTATTAAGAGACAGTTGATTATAATCATAATGTAATAAACTGTTGCAAATTTCATCCAGTATGTTATCATCTTGGGGAGTGAGAATTTGCCACACAACTATGAATTTCTGGATGTAATACAACAATCCTTAGAGTCAGTTGTGTCTCATACACATAGTTTTTTTTAATCGCATTCCTATAATGTAATATTATACATCATCATGGGGAAGGCCAGAGCAACACATACACCTTAAATGGTAAAGTTTAAAACAACCAATCTGCAATGCATAGTAATAGAAGAATTCATTGAAAACACATTCCTATTTGGGTAACACTAAACTCTGCCCCTACTCAATATAATGCATTAACTCTGAAGTGGTTCATTGTAGCAACAGTGCCAGCATTCTTAGAAAATTAGAAGAAGAAAAAATTAGCTAGATCCACAGTTCCTAATAATGGTTACTGGATGAGGTGATTTTGCCACACCAGTGAAACACCTGCACATCTACACTCATACACATAACACACTCATATATATTCACATGCACACTCATATACACATACCAATGGTGGAGGAAGCAATTTTTCATTGGTCGGGCTAATTCGTACTTCTAAATTTTCTACTTTCTTACCTGGTAACGATTATATTTTAGAAGGCATTTCTATAAAGCATAATATAATGTATTTTTAAAGCATAATATAATATACATTGGAAAATATTAACAACAAAAGTGTAAAGTTTAAAATGATCCAAAAAAATTCTTTCTGTAATCACTACCCCTAATGAATTCATTTGCCACTGCAGCAAGGTCAAGTTCATTGGCTAATTCTTTGTATATGTTCAAAATCATAAGATGGTTAAGGCGATCCTGTTTCATCGTACTACGTAAGTATGTTTTAAGTCTTTTCATGTTAGAGAAAGACCGCTAACTTGCAGCATTAGTAGCTGGTAAGAGACTAGTATTAATCAAGCCAGCCAGCACACCTGTTTATAAAAACTACTCTGTGAAATTGACAGATTTTGAAGAAATTGAAGTGCTTCTTTTAAGGTTACTTCCTTAGAATTTCTCAAATTAGTAAAGTAGGAACCAAATATTTGCAGCTGAGTACAAAGTTCACCTTTTTCAAAATCACTCCCATACAAGGAAATAACTTCACGAAGTTGCTCTGAGCGATCTTCATTGTTAGCAGCACGAACAAGTAGTTCTTCAAGAGTGTGATATAGTTTGTAACCAGGCTGACTGAATCGATCCTGAATACAAGTAATTGCTAAATCCAAAGCTTCAAAATATAACCTACGAAAATAATCTTCAACTGTGGAAGAATGACTTTACACTCTCCTTCTCCCACTTCAAAACGCTTTGGTGTCTTTCTCTTTCTTGGCAACACTGCCTCATCACTGTTAGTACGCACACGTAAAATCTCCATATGCTTCCAAAAAAGTGAAAATGCATCATCATGTCGCATACTCATCAAAGTCTTTATAGTCTGACCAACAATAACTTGAGCTTCAGCTGCACAAAGAGATTTTAGTTGCAATGTTTTACTCAAATTATCTGTTATTTTAAGAATTCTTTCACTAAGATGCAAACCAAATAATAAACTGAAATTGGACATCTGAGTTTTTACCTCAATTATTCGGCTTTTTATATCGGGCATTAACTTACCTTGTAAACATTCATTCCATACCTCATTCACCTCGAACAGTCCATCTTGTACGACAGAATGACCTAATTCCTACTCCACTTTCATCTTCAGCATGCTCTTGCTTAATTCGGTCAAAAAAAGCATTTCGTTTTGGAGAAAATTTTATTAGCTTAGTGACCTCAAACGCAACATCTATGGCATCATTGCACACTGTAGACTGCTTAATAGTTGTGCAAACATCTAAATTCAAGGCATGCCCATAGCAATGTGAATACATAGCACATTTTTCTTCTGAGCATAGTCTAGCCACTACGCCGCTCTTGCTACCACTCATAGCTGAAGCACCATCGTAGCACTGGCCACGACAATTAGATAAACTAATATTCATTCGCAACAATGTGTCCTTGATTGCATGAGTAAGACATTCAGCATTTATGCTGTCTACCTGGTACTGACCAATGAAATCTTCATGATCCACTAGATCATTCCCTACCCATCTAATACAAATTGTGAACTGCTCCTTATTCAAAATATCAGTGCACTCATCTGCCATAACCGTAAAACAAGCTGCAGTGCGAATAGCTTGACTCAATCTACGAGCAATATGCATGGCCATAATTTGAAGACATTCATTTTGTATTTCATGGCTAGTATATTTGCATTTCTTCTTCAAAATCCAATCAGTTAATTCAGGATTTGTCTTCACTACAAAGTAATAAGAGCTGATGGAAATTGCTTGATAAGTCATCGTGACTCCTAAAAGCCAAACCTTGCCGAGCCAAGAAACAGATATTTTGGAGTAGAACAAGAAACATTTTTCGATTGACTGCTTGCTGTTTCTTGTGCTCAGTGCTAAGCAGTTCTCCAATACTTCCTTGGATCTGCTTTGGAAGAGCAACTAGTGCTTCAGTAGCTTCCTTATGACACTGACTGGCTTGGTGCTTGCTGAAAGCTGTAGTAGCCTCTTTCCAGGAGCAAAATCCTTTACTTAGCTATAAAAGCAGGTTCACGCTTACTGCTAGTTAACAATTTCCCTTCTTTGGAGGCCTTCATGCATATATAACAATATGCTGAATCTGACTCCACATTATAGTGCAACCAATTCCATTTATCACACCACTCTGCTTTAAAGCTTCTACAATGAACATTAAAACAACAACAACAACAACAACAAGATATAGACTATACTCAACCGAAGATAGAATCGGAAAACATGCTGCACCTCTAAACTATAGTACAGACAACCTAGTCTCGCATTGCCGACCCTTTTCCCTTTTATTATCCGCTCGCGCGGGGAGGGAAATATGGTCTGGTAGAAGCTTGTACATCGTTTCGTGCTAAAGGAATGCAATTATAACGTTACTGGGGCGTTGCGGTCGTCAAATATCACACTCGCGCGAAAGTATTACTGGGCCTAGGTTTCAAGATGACTTTGAGGCACTGCTATTGCTGTGGAAAATCTGTTACCGATGGTGAAGAGAAAAAGAGAAGGCGGCTTTTGACTAGTATGCAGGTTTGTATTTGGAAAGAAAATACAGATAAAGTAGTTTATACAAGCTACTGTTATTTTCTGCAGGATGCTCTGCAGTTGCTGACAGATATTATAGTTGCTAAACATCCTGAGATAGATCAAACTAGCCTACAAGGAGGCTATGTCTGTAGAAACTGTGCATCACTTTTAGAGAAGCATCATGGCATCCTTAAGGATATTGAGGAGCGATTAACTACAGCATTATCTATCTTGCCAAAGATTTCTGTTCCAGCACAAACACCAATTTCTGAACAATTAACTCAACACTACCATTCACAGGGTAGCCCACTTGCTACATGCTCTGTGTCTCCAGAATTAACTGTAAGAAAGGTATATTTATTTCAACTATAAAATAATTGTATAAAAATTATTATTTTTCAGGCTAAAATTCATTATCAAACCAGGCCAAGAGTATACACTATTACACCAAAAAGAATGAAACTTTTCAAGCCTTTGGTTCGTACAAGCTACAAATCATTTGCTATTCAATGTTTGAAGAAAAATATGGTAGCCAAAGCAGCAATTATTCGAGTCTTGGGGCAAGTTCTGCAGTCAGAAATAGCTACAGTTTCTTCAGATGACTTCGACTCTATCACTAGAAAGAAGTCCAAGAATCACTTACTGAATTTTGAAGGCATTGTTCACGATATTATGGATGAGATGAAAGACAAGACTCCAACGTTGTTGGCTATTTTAAGGGCATGTTTAAAAACAAAGAAGATGAAAAGTAACGCAAGTGGTGTAGTGGCAGTTATTTTTTCCATTATCTGCAAGTTTAGGAGACCTTCAGCATGTTTGATCCAAAGAATTATTTCACTTCTTTTATATAGTGGTCATGCAAGTAAAATGGTGAGACTTATTAGTTACACTTTCATGTATATATTTGATATATTATTATATTACTAATTAGGTTTTTCAAAGGCTCCAGAAACTTGGGATATGTTTGTCTCACTCTGCTACTATTGATCTGGTTGGCATTATGGGTTGTGATTTTGATGAGCCAGTAAACCAATGGAAGCAATCAGTGGAACAAAAAATAGCTCCCATACTTCAGGTAACCAAAACCAAATTATAAGTATGAAAATTGCTCATAATTGAGAAATACCACGTGATTGGCATTTGAACTGGCTTGTAATGTTATTCTTGTATGCTGTTATAAGTTTGGCATAGTTTAAGGGTTCTCAATAATATGTTACTGCTTGGTAGGATGGTAATTGAGGAAACTACGATGATAGTGATTATATTGTTTCTACACCGAGAGGGTTATAGTACAGGGTTACAGTAGTCATTCTGTCTTTTTTCTGTCTGTCTGTCGGTCTGTCTGTCTGTCTGTCTGTCTGCCTGTCTGTCACGCTCTGATTTTGGAGATTACTAACAATGAACAGTTGATTTAGGTATGAACTTACTCAGATTTAAGACCTTTGATTGTGTTACTTTTTTTTATGTTCGGGCTAATTGTTTCTTATGTTTACATTTTCTCTTTCAAATTTTATCAAACATTCTCTCCATCATACACAGTTTTGCACTTAGGCCAAATGTGTCACATTGTGAAACATTTTTTATTATGAATTAAAATTATTACTACATTAAAGTCGGAAAAAAATATTTTGAAGAATATATTTTATGTTGAAGAATCAAAAGACATGCAATCTCCTGCAGGAATTAATGAGACATTACTCAGTCCAAATCATAAGATTTATTAGTTTAGAAGTTTGGCACAGGAGAATTAGCTTGTTTGGTAGTACAGCATTCCCCTGGGAGCCTTGTATTTGGTATGTACATTTGAATAAGGAACTAAGTATTATGTTATTGGTGATAAATGGTGTGAGTATTGTTAACTTGCAATGGTGCTGGACAAAGTAGACAGGACAGCCCTGAATTATGCACACAACATCACACACACACACACACACGACACACACACACACATACACACACACACACACACACACTCAAAAACACAACATACACACAACATCATACAAACACATCATACACAATTATGCATGGTGTAATAGACACACAAAGACTAATCTTTTAATTTTTGGATTTTTTTTATGGAATATTTGGTATTTAGTCTTGGCAGTATGTATGTTTAAATGTCAAGCTGGGTAGCTTTTTAGTATTGCTAGGCAACCCAAAAGATTTTTTCTGCATTTGTTGTTGATAATAATGGTATCACTTTAAGAAACAATTGATTAACAGCTTTAATTATGTGGTATTAAACTAACCAAAATCTATAATACAATGTTCACCGCAATTTTGTTGATTCATAAAACTTTTTAGCTATGCGATGTTTTTATTGCGTGATATTTTGATTAAGATTAGCTATGTTGACATGTAGGAAAACACCCAACCATCAGCATCCTTCCTGACTTCCACTCCAGATCCCTCAACCAGTGAAATATCTTCTCCATCATCACAAGAGGTTGAGACTACACTGTCATTTGATATTTCAGACATATCTATGATATATGAGGGACCCACTAGCCCACTTCATGCTGCTACGAAGAGTGGCTTAGCTCCAGTTTTTTCTCCAGCTACAAGTCATGATTCTGCTTCAGAGGACACTATATTGCATGCAAATATATCCTCTAATTCAGGGTCCATTAACGCGGGGTACAAAATTGTCTTTGATAACCTTGATAAAACTGTGAAACCAAGGCATATGAGCATTGAAAAACAATCCACATCATTGCATTATGTACATGGTTATGCAGTTAAAGACTGGATTGATTACTCAACTTTCAGTTCTGTTAGAGAAACTGGAACAGAACAGAACTTATTTGCCCTTCTGCCAAATGAAAATGACTATGCTGTTTTAAAGAAAAGATTTACAATTCATGTGTCGAGGATAATAACTTCCTACCTTGAGTTTTTTAAGGAAGACTTTGAAGGCTTAATTGAACATCATATTAAGCATAGATACAGCAAAGAGATGAGCGTTAAATCTGAAGTGGTAAGCCAACTATAGTTGAATTGTGTATTGACATTAATCAAGTTTTAATTATTTGAATTAGGTACCTCTGGGGGTATTGAAGAAGTGTAAAATGGCTTATGAAGACATGGTAGACATTTTAGAGCACTACAAAAAATATGTTCCTTGTAAAACTGTGACACTCTCTGAGCCTATACCTGGTACAGACTGTACTGAAGACAAGGAATATGTGCATACCTTAATTGGTGGTGATTATTTGTCTGTGGCTCGAGCCCGTGGAGCACAACATATTAGAAGAACATCTGAGCTGGAAATTTATAGGCTTGATGGTTTGCTACCAGTTACAGAGGACTGGCATGCCAAAGTGTGTTTACTAGAGGTATGCAAAATTAATATTTGTGTATTTTGTATTAAGCTATTCTTTTTTTTTTTCTTTTTCTTTTTTTTCTTTTTCTTTTGCAGGTTTTTTGGAAGAGACTTTTCAAAACTACTTCAGGAACACAAAAAGGTACTCTATATCAACTCAGAAACCTTATTAACAGAAGGAATGTTACGAAAGACCCAAGAGTGATGTCAATGCCGCTGAAGATTTTGTTGAAGTTGTGGTCATCTCGCACGTTCTGACTGCTGTGATGACATACTTGGAAATGTCATCATTTACTGATGCTCCTTCCTGTACTTCAGTACCTGAAAACTTATGGATGGAAGATGAGAAAAAAAGAAGAGATACCCTGGAATGTATTGCAAACCGTGTTGTTGACGAGCATATAGAATTAGAAATGACATTTTTGGAGCCCAATTCTGATGCATGTGGCACTACATATGACTATGCTTGTGAGGTGCTGATGCTAGGCCTTTTCATCTTTGATTTTAAAGATGCAGTGAGAGAGGGAGATGGTGACCATATTATTACATTGTGGAAGTATATGATGCTATTTTTCAAAGCAACAGGGAGAACTAACTATGCGACAGAAGCCTTTACATTACTTGCTCAGTGTCACATCACACTTCCTCCTAATTTGTGTGAACAGGTCAAGTGGTCAAGGTTCATCAATGTCCATGGTCTTCCTGGACACAATGTGAGTGCAGATCTTCACATGGAACACCTTAATAAGGAGGTGAAGGTGGCTATTGAAGGCCTGGGTGCTAATAAGTCTCACAAAGCTATTAAACGAGCTGCAAAATCTGTTGGAACTCTATCACAGGTGCTAGACTCTTACGATTCAGCACTACAAGTAAACAAGCCAAGTAGAAAACATTCCAAGAAAACTGTAGCAAAGGATGTTGAGAAAATAACTTCGCAATTACTAGACTGTGGCACTTTTATTAAGTCAACAAAGACGCATTTGTCTTTTCTTCATTTAAAAAGAAACTTAATCAAAACAATGCCAGAGAATAATATCAAAGACTGGATGGTAATCAGACTATCTTCATTTTTGCACCCAACTATACCACACAATCACCATGTCCACTCAGACTCTGAATCATCTAGTTGTGAATGCTAATATTTTTCAAAAAATTATGCAAAAGTGAATTTTATTACAGCCTCATTTTATTATCACATTGTCCACACACACATAAATGAGCACATATATCACAACATAAACAGCCAACATTAGTGAAATCACCACAATCCGGAAAGTCACTGTAAAGGATTGATCTTCTACACTGAACTGTACTGGTACAAAAGTCAATCATTTGCTGTGAAGTACGCTTTAAATTCAAGTCACGTGGATGCTTCACAATAATGGCACGAGCTGATTCACCATCCCTTCCTGCTCTTCCGCTCTCCTGAATGTACATTTCCACATCCTCAGGAATGCTCCAGTGAATTATTTGTCGTACACGAGGACAGTCAACTCCCATCCCAAATGATACTGTAGCTATGACAAGTTTCAATGGTGAATCTGTCTGTGTAAATTGTTCTAAAATTTTATTTTTGACTGACTGATAAGTACAGTGAGTAAAAATGTCCATTACTCTATTTCTTACGTAATTTGGAGATCCTTTAGGCTCTGTACTATACTCCAAAAGATCATGAAGGATGTATTGGTGTATTTTTATAATGTCCTCATAAGTCCTACAAAAAATTATAGTCTTGACCGATGTCCTAATCTTCAATTTTTCAGTAATTGGTTTAAAAAATAGTTCGATGTCTTTCTTGTCCATCACATAGTACGCTATGTTGTCTTTAACTGGTGGCGTGTATACCACAGTTGGATTAGTCATGCTCAAGTTTCTGATAATAAATTTTCTTGTTGATAATGTTGCTGTTGCAGTGAGAGCCATGACATTAATTCCTTCTGGGACAATGCTTCTAATTTCTCCTAAATGAGAAAATTCGGTCCTGAAACTTTCACCCCTGGACACACAGCATTGTGAATGAACAGATAAATACCAATTCCTTGAACTAACCATTTTTTGATGCAGTGAGCCTCGTCTATTATGAAGCCAACAATGTTTTCACAATATATTGTTGATGCCAGCATATTTCGCCACTCAAGAATGCCTAATGCCTCTGGTGATGCAAAGAGAACCTGATATGCTCCCCTC
>WLWD01004046.1_pt1 | contig 12602 bp, 7 predicted proteins | sample 6712731 | NCBI WGS metagenome assembly WLWD01 (sample SAMN12718690, study PRJNA576275) | sponge metagenome | isolation source: marine sponge | host: Mycale hentscheli | place: New Zealand: South Island, Marlborough, Capsize Point | collected 2014-11-01
AAGTCGGATGTTCGTTGCTATGCGGTAGTTAGAGATCGAGTAAGTCGGATGTTCGTTGCTATGCGGTAGTTAGAGATCGAATAAGTCGGATGTTCGTTGCTATGCGGTAGTTAGAGATCGAGTAAGTCGGATGTCCGTTGCTATGCGGTTAGAGATCAAGTAAGTCGGATGTTCGTTGCTATGCGGTAGTTAGAGATCGAGTAAGTCGGATGTCCGTTGCTATGCGGTAGTTAGAGATCGAGTAAGTCGGATGTTCGTTGCTATGCTAAGTTTATTGCCACAATTGTTTCTTTGTTTTTAGATTTAGCTGTTGCTACAATCTCAAACAGTTATATTTGTGAATCAGCAAAATTTAGGAATCTTTGTTCTTACGTAGCGTCCTCCACTCACTCACTGCTACATACGTAGTGTCCTCCACACGCTCACTGCTACATACGCAGTGACCTCCACACACTCACTGCTACATACGCAGTGACCTCCACACACTCACTCACTACATACGTAGTGTTCTCCACACACTCACTGCTACATACGTAGTGTCCTCCACACGCTCACTGCTACATACGTAGTGTCCTCCACACACTCACTGCTACATACGCAGTGACCTCCACACACTCACTCACTACATACGTAGTATCCTCCACACACTCACTGCTACATACGTAGTGTCCTCCACACACTCACTGCTACATACTTAGTGTCCTCCACACACTCACTGCTACATACTTAGTGTCCTCCACACACTCACTGCTACATACGTAGTGTCCTCTACTCACTCACTGCTACATACGTAGTGTCCTCCACACACTCACTCTACATACGGTAGCGTCCTCCACCACATCACTGCTACATACGTTGTGTACTCCACCCACTCATGCTACATCCGTAGTGTCCTCCAAACACTCACTGCCGAAATAAGGTAGTGTTCCTCCACACATCAATCATGTAATACGTAGTGTCCTCCACACACTCACTGCTACAACGTAGTGTCCTCCCACTCACTCACGGATACATACGTAGTGTCCTCCCACACACTCACTGCTACATACGTAGTGTCATCCACACACTCCAAGGCTATGAATTAGCCTTACCCACCACTCACTGCTACCTTACGCAGCGTCCTCCACAAACTCACTGAGACATACGTAGTGTCATCACCAAAATCAATCACTTGCTACATAACGTAGTGTCCTCCCACACTCACTGATACATACGTAGTGTCCTCCACTCACTCACTGCTACATACGTAATGTCCTCCACACACTCACTGCTACATACGTAGTGTCCTCCACACACTCACTGCTACATACGTAGTGTCCTCCACACACTCACTGCTACATACGCAGTGACCTCCACACACTCACTCACTACATACGTAGTGTCCTCCACACACTCACTACTACATACGTAGTGTCCTCCACACACTCACTGCTACATACTTAGTGTCCTCCACACACTCACTGCTACATACGTAGTGTCCTCCACTCACTCACTGCTACATACGTAGTGTCCTCCACACACTCACTGCTACATACGTAGTGTCCTCCACACACTCACTGCTACATACGTAATGTCCTCCACACACTCACTGCTACATACGTAGCGTCCTCCACACACTCACTGCTACATACGTAGTGTCCTCCACTCACTCACTGCTACATACGTAGTGTCCTCCACACACTCACTGCTACATACGCAGTGTCCTCCACACACTCACTGCTACATACGTAGTGTCCTCCACACACTCACTCACTGCTACAATCCTCAAGACCTCAGATTCCTCTCAGTATTATATAAAGATAGATAATATTGAACATTACATAAACTATTGAAATCGGAGCATTGGGAATATCCCATAGTTACTATGCACACATCAAAATAACTTCCTCAGGAGGGGGAGGGAAGGGGGGGATCCCAGGGTGCCCCTACCTCTGTATGAAATCCTGTACTACTATTATGTATAGCCATTCAATTGTGTTTGTTGATTCATAGAAATACTTTCCCAAAATTCAAACAATGCTGTAGCTAAACAAGCAAGCCAAACACATGAAGTAAATATTGACTCCTCCACTCACTCAAAACACATACAACAACAACTACATCCTCCACTCAACAACGAAACAAACACACACACACACACACACACACACACACACACACACACAAATGCAAATGTAAATTCTCTTGCTGCTTGCTAGGCGGTCATGCGCACCTGGCAGAGCCAGGATGCCTATGCACTAAGCAGGCACCATGAGCCGTGCAAGCAAAGCTCCTGGAGCCGGGCTAGGAACTCGCAGGAGAACAGGCCTTTCCTCACAGCAAGTGGTGTGGGCACCCAAAGTCCCACCTGGACCATTGCTGTTCATGAGAAAAGGCCTTGAATTTGCACCCCAGCAAATGCCAGGTACCCAATCACAGCTGGGTGGACTGGTGGGAGGCAGATGGAAAAACTAGATGGAAAAATTGCCAGAGTGGGACTTGAACTCAGGACCTCAGTGGGGCTATATTGCCAGAGTGGGACTTGAACTCAGGACCTCAGTGGGGCTATATTGCCAGAGTGGGACTTGAACTCAGGACCTCAGTGGGGCTATATTGCCAGAGTGAACTCAGGACCTCAGTGGGGCTATATTGCCAGAGTGGGACTTGAACTCAGGACCTCAGTGGGGCTATATTGCCAGAGTGGGACTTGAACTCAGGACCTCAGTGGGGCTATATTGCCAGAGTGGGACTTGAACTCAGGACCTCAGTGGGGCTATTCCAGTTGTACTCTCAAATAACGTGCAATTCTTGCCAGTATGAGTTTTAACTTACCTTTACACTCTCTCCCCCCCCCCCCCCCCCGCCCCCCCCCCCCCCCCTCTCTCTCCCTCCCCTACTCTGTGTCAATACCCTACAACTGACACTCACTTGGTAAACTTGAGTTCCATCTTCTTACTGCCACCAATACGCTGTCTGACAACACCTTCTTCAGGTGTCACGCCCACCTGTGGTGATGCTGCACCCACTCGTGGCGATGCCACGCCTGCTTGTGGAGATGCCACGCCCACCTGTGGAGACGCCATCGCCAACACACCTCCCTGGAACTAGTGGTACTGATGTCACCTGATTCACTGTAACCATGGCAATAAAACATTATATTAAAACACAATACACAAGTAGTACATGGACAGGACATGTCGTGGCTTGCACAAATGGCAAGTGATCTATAAATAGCTAGCCAAAGGTGTGAATGGCAAGTGATCTATAAATAGCTAGCCAAAGGTGTGAATGGCACGTGATCTATAAATAGCTAGCCAAGGGTGTGAATGGCAAGTGATCTATAAATAGCTAGCCAAGGGTGTGAATGGCAACTGATCTATAAATAGCTAGCCAAGGGTGTGAATGGCACGTGATCTATAAATAGCTAGCCAAGGGTGTGAATGGCAAGTGATCTATAAATAGCTAGCCAAGGATGTGAATGGCAAGTGATCTATAAATAGCTAGCCAAGGGTATGAATGGCAAGTGATCTATAAATAGCTAGCCAAGGGTGTGAATGGCACGTGTGATCTATAAATAGCTAGCCAAAGGTGTGAATGGCAAGTGATCTATAAATAGCTAGCCAAAGGTGTGAATGGCAAGTGATCTATAAATAGCTAGCCAAAGGTGTGAATGGCAAGTGATCTATAAATAGCTAGCCAAAGGTGTGAATTGGCAAGTTCTATAAATAGCTAGCCAAGGGTGTGAATGGCAAGTGATCTATAAAGAGCTAGTCCAGGGGGTGAATGGCACGTGATCTATAAATAGCTAGCCAAGGGTGTGAATGGCAAGTGATCTATAAATAGCTAGCCAAGGGTGTGAATGGCAAGTGATCTATAAATAGCTAGCCAAGGGTGTGAATGGCAAGTGATCTATAAATAGCTAGCCAAAGGTGTGAATGGCAAGTGATCTATAAATAGCTAGCCAAAGGTGTGAATGGCAAGTGATCTATAAATAGCTAGCCAAAGGTGTGAATGGCAAGTGATCTATAAATAGCTAGCCAAGGGTGTGAATGGCAAGTGATCTATAAATAGCTAGCCAAGGGTGTGAATGGCAAGTGATCTATAAATAGCTAGCCAAGGGTGTGAATGGCACGTGATCTATAAATAGCTAGCCAAGGGTGTGAATGGCACGTGATCTATAAATAGCTAGCCAAAGGTGTGAATGGCAAGTGATCTATAAATAGCTAGCCAAAGGTGTGAATGGCAAGTGATCTATAAATAGCTAGCCAAAGGTGTGAATGGCAAGTGATCTATAAATAGCTAGCCAAGGGTGTGAACACAAAGTCACAATCATTTATACAAGTAATGAGTCAGGGAAGAGAGAGAGCCACGCATGAACCAACAGATCCACTACCTCCAGCTCTACTGAAGCTCACACTCACAGCTGATTCAGCACAGCTCTACAGTCTCAGTGCTTTGTCCTGATAGAATTACTATATCTCTAGTGAACTAGGTGGATGTCCTGGTGGATGTCCTGGTGGATGTCCTGGTGGTGTGGACTGACACAATGCTTGAATATGTAATGAGAATTAGTTCCAAATCTAAATCTGCATGCATGTATGTTTCTATCTAATGGAACACATGTTCCTAATATCCAAGTGACACTTGTTCAGGCCACACCCTGAATGATGACTGTCTGGTTATGACTATTCTTATTTGTCTGCCCTCCCTTTGTTTTCGTCACCCCTTTATTATATCACTTCACGCTCATTGACTGTCAGACTAAACACTTATTCACACCTGGGCCATAGCCTGGCCTATAAAAGGGTCAGGTTAGGGCCCTCAGTTCAGTTGCTACTACTGTTGTTGTTCTATTGCTACTACTATTGTTGTTCTACTTGCTACTACTATTGTTGTTCTACTTGCTACTACTATTGTTGTTCTACTTGCTACTACTATTGTTGTTCTATTGCTACTACTATTGTTGTTCTACTTGCTACTACTGTTGTTGTTCTACTTGCTACTACTATTGTTGTTCTACTTGCTACTACTATTGTTGTTCTACTTGCTACTACTGTTGTTGTTCTACTTGCTACTACTGTTGTTGTTCTACTTGCTACTACTGTTGTTGTTCTACTTGCTACTACTATTGTTGTTCTACTTGCTACTACTATTGTTGTTCTACTTGCTACTACTATTGTTGTTCTACTTGCTACTACTGTTGTTGTTCTACTTGCTACTACTATTGTTGTTCTACTTGCTACTACTGTTGTTGTTCTACTTGCTACTACTATTGTTGTTCTACTTGCTACTACTATTGTTGTTCTACTTGCTACTACTGTTGTTGTTCTACTTGCTACTACTATTGTTGTTCTACTTGCTACTACTATTGTTGTTCTACTTGCTACTACTGTTGTTGTTCTACTTGCTACTACTATTGTTGTTCTACTTGCTACTACTGTTGTTGTTCTACTTGCTACTACTATTGTTGTTCTACTTGCTACTACTATTGTTGTTCTACTTGCTACTACTATTGTTGTTCTACTTGCTACTACTATTGTTGTTCTACTTGCTACTACTATTGTTGTTCTACTTGCTACTACTGTTGTTGTTCTACTTGCTACTACTATTGTTGTTCTACTTGCTACTACTATTGTTGTTCTACTTGCTACTACTATTGTTGTTCTACTTGCTACTACTATTGTTGTTCTACTTGCTACTACTGTTGTTGTTCTACTTGCTACTACTATTGTTGTTCTACTTGCTACTACTATTGTTGTTCTACTTGCTACTACTGTTGTTGTTCTACTTGCTACTACTATTGTTGTTCTACTTGCTACTACTGTTGTTGTTCTACTTGCTACTACTGTTGTTGTTCTACTTGCTACTACTATTGTTGTTCTACTTGCACTACTGTTTTTGTTCTACTGCTACTACTATTGTTGTTCTAACTTGCTACTACTGTGTTGTTCTACTTGCTACTACTATTGTTTGTTCTACTTGCTACTCTATTGTTGTTTCTACTTTGCTACACTATTGTTTGTTCTACTGCGACTACTATTGTTTTGTTTCTACTTGCTACTACCTAATTGTTGTTTCTACCTGCTACTACTATTGTTGTTTCCGACTTGCCTACTACTATTGTTGTCTTACTTCTACTACTATTGTTGTGCTACTGCTACTACTATTGTTGTTCTACTTGCTACACTATTGTTGTTCTACTGCTACTACTGTTGTTGTTCTACTTGCTACTACATTGTTGTTCTACTTCTACTACTATTTTTGTTGTACTTGCTACTACTATTGTTGTTCTACTTTGGGCTACTACTGTTGTTGTTCTCACTTTCCCCCCGCTACTACTGTTGTTGTTCTACTTGCTACTACTTATGGTTGTTCTTTGCTATACCTATTGTTGTTCTACTTGCTACTACTTTTGTTGTTCTACTTGCTACTACTGTTGTTGTCTACTTGTACTACTATTGTTGTTTCTATTGCTACTCTGTTGTTGTTCTACTTGCTACTACTATTGTTTGTTCTACTTGCTACTACTGTTGTTTTCTACTTGCTACTACTGTGTTGTTCTACTTGTAATACGTTGTTGTTTCTACTGCACTACTGTTGTTGTTCTACTCTACTACTGTTTTGTTCTACTTGCTACTACTGTGTTGTTGTTCTACTGCTACTACTATTGTTGTTTCTACTTTGTACTACTATGTTGGTTCTACTGCTACTACTATTGTTGTTCTACTTGCCTACTACTATTGTTGTTCTACTTGTCTATACTGTTGTTGTTCTACTTGCTACTACTGTTGTTGTTCTACTTGCTACTACTATTGTTGTTCTACTTGCTACTACTATTGTTGTTCTACTTGCTACTACTATTGTTGTTCTACTTGCTACTACTATTGTTGTTCTACTTGCTACTACTATTGTTGTTCTACTTGCTACTACTGTTGTTCTACTTGCTACTACTATTGTTGTTCTATTGCTACTACTGTTGTTGTTCTATTGCTACTACTATTGTTGTTCTACTTGCTACTACTTTTGTTGTTCTATTTGCTACTACTATTGTTGTTCTACTTGCTACTACTATTGTTGTTCTACTTGCTACTACTATTGTTGTTCTACTTGCTACTACTATTGTTGTTCTACTTGCTACTACTATTGTTGTTCTACTTGCTACTACTATTGTTGTTCTACTTGCTACTACTGTTGTTGTTCTACTTGCTACTACTATTGTTGTTCTACTTGCTACTACTATTGTTGTTCTACTTGCTACTACTGTTGTTGTTCTACTTGCTACTACTATTGTTGTTCTACTTGCTACTACTGTTGTTGTTCTACTTGCTACTACTATTGTTGTTCTACTTGCTACTACTATTGTTGTTCTACTTGCTACTACTGTTGTTGTTCTACTTGCTACTACTATTGTTGTTCTACTTGCTACTACTATTGTTGTTCTACTTGCTACTACTGTTGTTGTTCTACTTGCTACTACTATTGTTGTTCTACTTGCTACTACTATTGTTGTTCTACTTGCTACTACTGTTGTTGTTCTACTTGCTACTACTATTGTTGTTCTACTTGCTACTACTATTGTTGTTCTATTGCTACTACTGTTGTTGTTCTACTTGCTACTACTATTGTTGTTCTACTTGCTACTACTATTGTTGTTCTACTTGCTACTACTGTTGTTGTTCTACTTGCTACTACTATTGTTGTTCTACTTGCTACTACTATTGTTGTTCTACTTGCTACTACTGTTGTTGTTCTACTTGCTACTACTATTGTTGTTCTACTTGCTACTACTATTGTTGTTCTATTGCTACTACTGTTGTTGTTCTACTTGCTACTACTATTGTTGTTCTACTTGCTACTACTGTTGTTGTTCTACTTGCTACTACTGTTGTTGTTCTACTTGCTACTACTGTTGTTGTTCTACTTGCTACTACTGTTGTTGTTCTACTTGCTACTACTGTTGTTGTTCTACTACTATTGTTGTTCTACTTGCTACTACTATTGTTGTTCTACTTGCTACTACTATTGTTGTTCTACTTGCTACTACTATTGTTGTTCTACTTGCTACTACTATTGTTGTTCTACTTGCTACTACTATTGTTGTTCTACTTGCTACTACTATTGTTGTTCTACTTGCTACTACTACTGTTGTTCTACTTGCTACTACTACTGTTGTTCTACTTGCTACTACTATTGTTGTTCTACTTGCTACTACTGTTGTTGTTCTACTTGCTACTACTATTGTTGTTCTATTTGCTACTACTATTGTTGTTCTACTTGCTACTACTATTGTTGTTCTACTTGCTACTACTATTGTTGTTCTACTTGCTACTACTATTGTTGTTCTACTTGCTACTACTATTGTTGTTCTACTTGCTACTACTACTGTTGTTCTACTTGCTACTACTACTGTTGTTCTACTTGCTACTACTATTGTTGTTCTACTTGCTACTACTATTGTTGTTCTACTTGCTACTACTGTTGTTGTTCTACTATTTGCTACTACTGTTGTTGTTCTACTTGCTACTACTATTGTTGTTCTATTTGCTACTATTATTGTTGTTCTACTTGCTACTACTATTGTTGTTCTATTTGCTACTACTATTGTTGTTCTATTTGCTACTATATTGTTGTTCTACTTGCTACTACTTATATATATGTAATTATAGTGCTTAAACATAATTCCTTTTTGTTTAGTGGGTGACTGTAGTTGAGCACTTAGCTAGGTTTGGGTTGACTTCACAGTGCGTTTTCCTGTGCCTAACCTCTAAATTATTGTTCACTCTAAGCACGTCTAATCAATAAGCAAATTTAAAATCACTGAGGAAACATTTTAGTCGGTTGTACATGAGTAGCTATGTCCTACATGAGTAGCTATGTCCTTTATATATCTCATGCTAATGCAGAACTTTGACCTACTGCTGTGAAGGTTGTCTTCTTGGAGACTCAGTAGCTGGGCAGACAGTCTGTTGAGGGGTGTGGCATCTGATGGCCCCCATACAACTGACAGCTGGTCTGCCAGTCTGTGTAAGATGATAGAGCTGTGCCTCTTCCTGAGTCTGTCCAGCTGTCTCCGTAGCAACCAGTAAACACAGCCAAGCTGAACAGTTTTAGGAATACGCTCTGAGGCAAAAAGGAATGTCTCCACATCTCTAATGCACCAGCCAAGAAGAGCTTGTGCAGATACTACCACAGAAACAAACAGAACAAAGATTATAATAATAGCAAACGTTCTCATTCTAACAGCCAATATTATGTTAATTAAGACTTAACCTAACGGTTCGACCTCTTGCCGAAGTCCTCTTTAGAAGTCAACTGAGGTTGAACTCTCAACAAAGGTCATTACTCAGGTGCGTTCTCAATAAACACTTTAATGATAGTAAAACATGAGTTGATTTACTATTTCAACATTTTAGCACGTGCTATTAATTCAGTATATATTAAAGCTACTCACATTTTCTTCTCTTTGTTGAATATGTCCGCAGAGTTGATGGTTTAGTTTGCTTCACTAAGTGCAAAGAGACAGGACCTCTCGTGGGAACCTCTTCATCTTTGGACAATGTACGCTCTAAACAATAATAAATTGATGAAATGTAATAAATTGCACAGAGTGTCGTTTCTTTCATCCTAAGACTCCATAAACATTTCTACCTGTGAGTTAGTAAGGGTAGTATCAAGCTATTAGAAATGGGTAAGGTGTTCCTCTCAATAGACACTCTTAAATCAAAGCTACTTTATCTTAACTAGCACATATATATATTTACCATAGCCCCTGGGTATTAGACCACCACCTAACTTACTGCATCCGTTCCAGTCCTCCACGAGCTCCCACGCCACTTTACGCCCTCCCGCATAATCTGCTGCAAGATTGCTCAGTAACTGCCTGCAAGTCGTACCTTCAGCTACGGAAACTTCGACCCCAGCAAGATCTCCAAGTAGAGATCCACTGTATACAAAGACTTCTTCCATGTTGCTCAGCCCCACCCACTTATTTGCGGTCTGTGTAGTTATATGGGTGTGGCTTATCTTAGATTAATCGACGACCGTGCACAAAATTGTGAGTTCCAGACCTTACCAGCGTGGCGGCTGCTTAAAGGTTCTGGCAATCCCGGTTACCATCACCAGCCACAAGACAGCTAGAATTATTACGCACACACAGCCTCAACAACAACAACAACAACAACAAAAAGTTATTCAAACGACCCTTTACCTGTACTTATTCAACCGGGATTCTTGTCAAGAAATGATATCTTATAGCAACTTATAAATATGTCTCTGGCGTCTCTACGGCGCTGTGTTGGTGTGCGGTGTAGCAGCCGTGGAGTGAACCATTTGTTGTTCAGAACTGAATATGCTCTACCAACTACAGAAGAACCTTCTACTGACAAACTCTATGTAGGGAAGAGTTTGTTGAGGCTCTGTGAAATGGCCGTCACTGAAGGTAAAAAACAATTATTAGTTCTTGTTTTTCCAGCCATGTATCCCTGCTAAATACAAGACAGTCAGAGCCCATATTTGTTGTTATGTCAGTTAGTAGCATAAGGCAGCAGGTAAGGTCGAAATGTTTGAAGACTGCATTGCTATTTGCAATAAAGATTAAATTCTAATTCTAATTATTATTATTATTATTATTATAATTAGTATTAGTATAATAATAATAAGTAGTAGTAGTAGTAGTAGTAATGGTAATGATTATTATTTATTGATTCAGTCATTCTTGGCTGAAGTAATAGGAAGTTTGGCAAGAAGTCAAAACATGTCGAGTTAAGTTTTAATTAAACATTTATTGGCTGTTAAAAAAGGGAAAATTCGCTATTATTATTGATATTATCAGTCTATTTTTAGAACCAATTTTAATGGGGTCCAACTCAGCGTTTATTTTTTGTTTAATTTCAGGGGGTATTCTTAAAATTGATGAAAATTTTGTTTTAAATGTCACCATCAGGCCATAGTAATTTAAAACCATTTTCAGGCTAAAACTGTACTAGATTATTGGCGAGCGAGCGTAGCGAGCGAGACACTTACAGGGGTAAAAATGAAAAAATCGGGGATGTTTGTTTATTTATATATATGTTTGGACGTATGTATGTCATTTTGTACTTTGACCCTCCGTATTTTTGTGTTCGCTCCGCGTTCGACCCCGTCCCAAACTTCACTAAACAAAATCCTCCGGTTTAGCGACCATTACCCGTATCACCTTAGTTGAATTGTTTACGGCTTTGAATTGTTTTGCGGGTGCAGTTAAAACTCAAAATCTTATGGGAGCTCCATTTCTATTCGAGTTAGTGGCGGTGGTAAGTCAATGCGCTATTTGGCACAGTTATAAGCCCTACTCAACAGTATTTACTTAAAAATGCATTGTCCACTAGACGAACCACGAAGGTAAGTCTTGCGTAGGTATGTTCAGTTGTGTCAAAGTATTGTGCGTTACAACTACTATTAAATATCACAAGGAAATTTTTAAATAACGTGATTTGATTTTGTTGTTTCTTTTTCAATTCGAACTGTTGCGGGAGCGGTTACTATGACATTGAAACCCCTTTACCTCATACGTAATTTAAAAACTCGACTTTATTTTAAGAGCTTGAGTGTTAGTTGTTAAAATCAAATTTAACAATAGTGCAGTTTAAGGCTCGCTTGCCATTTGTGCTCAAGCACACCGCTAGTTATATTATTATTATTATTATTGTATTAATATTGTATTAGCAGGTATCCCACCACACTGTGGCACCTGATGTACTAATATTGTACTAGCCCCACCACACTGTGGCACCTGATGTACTAATATTGTACTAGCCCCACCACACTGTGGCACCTGATGTACTAATATTGTACTAGCCCCACCACACTGTGGCACCTGATGTACTAATATTGTACTAGCCCCACCACACTGTGGCACCTGATGTACTAATATTGTACTAGCCCCACCACACTGTAGCACCTGATGTACTAATATTGTACTAGCCCCACCACACTGTGGCACCTGATGTACTAATATTGTACTAGCCCCACCACACTGTGGCACCTGATGTACTAATAGAGTTGTGTGTATAAGTCATGTGACCAAGTCATGCACTAGAGTTGTGTGTATAAGTCATGTGCCAAGTCATGCACTAGAGTTGTGTGTATAAGTCATGTGACCAAGTCATGCACTAGAGTTGTGTGTATAAGTCATGTGACCAAGTCATGCACTAGAGTTGTGTGTATAAGTCATGTGACCAAGTCATGCACTAGAGTTGTGTGTATAAGTCATGTGACCAAGTCATGCACTAGAGTTGTGTGTATAAGTCATGTGACCAAGTCATGCACTAGAGTTGTGTGTATAAGTCATGTGACCAAGTCATGCACTAGAGTTGTGTGTATTGAGTCATGTGACCAAGTCATGCACTAGAGTTGTGTGTATGAGTCATGTGACCAAGTCATGCACTAGAGTTGTGTGTATGAGTCATGTGACCAAGTCATGCACTAGAGTTGTGTGTATAAGTCATGTGACCAAGTCATGCACTAGAGTTGTGTGTATAAGTCATGTGACCAAGTCATGCACTAGAGTTGTGTGTATAAGTCATGTGACCAAGTCATGCACTAGAGTTGTGTGTATAAGTCATGTGACCAAGTCATGCACTAGA
>WLWD01005523.1_pt1 | contig 12600 bp, 11 predicted proteins | sample 6712731 | NCBI WGS metagenome assembly WLWD01 (sample SAMN12718690, study PRJNA576275) | sponge metagenome | isolation source: marine sponge | host: Mycale hentscheli | place: New Zealand: South Island, Marlborough, Capsize Point | collected 2014-11-01
TCCACTTGATAGTGTCCACCTAATATTTAATAATAGTTTATAAGGTTGCATTTATTTTTTGATATCCAACACTCTTAAATGTCAGTTTTAACCTATCAAGATATTCAATTGATTTACTTCTAAAGTACTTACAAGCCATGTTTGAGTATGTACTTTTCCAACAAATATAGCATGTTTAACCTGTTCTATTCCTTACTTTATGAGTTATAGTAAATACTAAATTCATAAACACTACTAATAAAACTGTAATTAATAGTTTATAGCAGCACTTGTCTTGAGGTTGGCTACAACAATTATTAGTTTAGACAGCTGCTTCTGAACAACAATTATTAGTTTAGACAGCTGCTTCTGAACTTTGAGGTTAGCAGCTGCCTCTGCTTGGCTAGGATAATAAAATGATAAAAATTCATACTGAAAAATTACCTTCATTTCAGCAAGTACAATTAAAAATGTCAAATGAACATAATATTACTAAATAATTAGCTTCATCAAAGTGCTTGAAAGGTGATTGCATTCAGAATTCAATATGATACTAAATATAAGTTTAAAAAACTTAAGTTTCCTGTCATCATGCATTTAGGCCATTTCTTACTTTTGCCACCTTTCCCCATAGAAATAGGGCTAAATGACTTGAGGCATGGGACATTTAGCCCTATCCTCTACCTGAAAAGTTTACTCATTTGTGACCGGTTTTGGGAAAATCGGCCTAAACGCAGCATCTAAAGTTTTCTAATTTATTCTACCAGTAGGCTGCACGGGGCCTTGGGATACCGTCCTCCTAATTTGGAAGCAGTAGCACAAGCCGTCTTCGCCCTACGCACTACAACACTTCAGTATTTTTGCTAAACTTATTATTGCTGATTTCGAAAAAAAACGCCGGGTAAAGGCGTTGCTAAGGTCAGGGGGCGTGCCTTGTGTCCGTATACTATTACTGCGTGTCTCCGGGACACTACGGAATAAACCGGTTAAAGGTGGATTGAAAGAAGTCTTAAAGGCTTAATGCAGGACTCCTTAAGAAACTATTATGGCGAGAATTGCGTGAGTACGTGAATTATGTAGAATAGTAAGTGAATTAGTTAGCTACAGTTTTTTCCCCGCTGTTAGTGAAAAGCCCGCCAATAATTTCTTAACAACTCTCCTACATGAGTCCAACCGGCTAGTGTTTCTAGCCTCCTAGTGTGAGTTCTAGAGCACGCCAGAGCTTACAACTGCGTCATAAGCTAGAGCTAACTGGTGTCTATCCATTTCTGCCATAAAAATTTTTTCGAAAAAATCGACCCATAAGGCTTTACCCAGGTATACTGAAAAAAATTGTTTGCCGCGTTTAGGCCGATTTTCCCAAAACCGGTCACATTTACTAATTATTGATTATTTTAAGAGTAATTAACGTATTTTATATATAGTGACTAAATTAATCATTGAGCTATAATTGGCAAGTTTTTATAGTAATTTGTGTATTTTTTTAAAGCTTCAGCAATGGGTCGCCATCGTTATCCAGCTGCACACTGGGAAAATACCAGCAGAAGACTATACAGGTCAACGCTCTGGGAGACTCGTTGTTCATATATCAATCAACCTCAATGTTTCTCAAATACTGAGTATCTGTTAATAACCTTTACAATCATCTGGATTTTCAGAAGGAAAACAAAAACTAACTCGACCAAACTCTGTTCTACAATAAAACAACCAAAGACAAATTGCAAAGAAGAAATGCAATCTCTCCCACTGATCTGGTCCATTTGGAATGGCTCAATAAATATCTTAAAAGAAATTCATTACAGAACTACTTCACTAAAACAGAAACTATTATTACTATGTGGAGATGTAGAAGCCAATCCTGGCCCATATAATAAAGGTAAATTATTCTCTATCTAGTGTAATGTTAAAAATGTAGTCATTCACAACTACAGTTACATGTAAGGCAATCAATTATTAGGTTAACAACTTTACTATTATTTCTATTGAGATATAAATATTCAGTAGTTTCAAATATAAAGATATTTTATATAATTGAATTTGTTGAGAGTGCATTGTTAAATATTCAAATATGCAAACAATTCTGAAACAATGATCTGATTACTCTAGCCACAACCTTGTAGATCTTTTATCAAATAAGCATTTATTGTCTAGGCAACACTTCATTACCAAATGAATTCAAATTATAACTGTAGGCGGAATCAGGGTGGAATAAATTTTTCAAATATATATAATGGTAACATTGACAGAAAAAGCTGCGATTTTAATTAATATCACTCGTGTTTCGAGAAAATTTTACTTGTCCATTTTTTTCATACTTCTCTCACTGCAAATTTCAAATTTTCTATTTTCTGTCCTATTTTATCTCCTTATTCAGTAATTTTTAAGAACTATTGTAACCAAATTCAAGCTATACTCCCTTATTTCATTGCATTTCCAACATCTTCACTGAAACATAATTAACAGAATGTGTATTATTCATGATGTTATAATAAACAAACATTATTGAAAATACTAAATATCAGTTGAAAACAGGCACAAATTTAGAACAACTCTTGTCTGTTTTGACAGCTGCTCTTGCACTTTGTGCTTACTGGCTGCATGTGCTTGGTTAGGTAGAGAAAATGACTACTTGTTTGACAACTGATGCCAGTGAACTTTGAGACAAACTGAGTACTTTTAGGGGATATTAGTATCATCAAGATGCTGGACAATAATCAATAGTAATAGATTTTAAATGTTATGCCAATCAAAGATCAAAATTGTAATAGAAAAACACAATATAATGTTACGAAGTAATTAAATATATTATTTATTGTAAATATTACTATTTTGTGTGTCAATGTAAATGTATATTCTATTATTACACTAATGATTTTATTTTTTAGATCAGCCTCTCAGTCATTATGAACCTTCACCTCGAGCGTTAGCTAATGCCTCAGCAAGTACTGACCAACTCTACATTCACGGAGGTTATGTTGACAACTTTTATGAAAATCAAATACAATTTAAGAAGGTAGTTCAAATCTATGAGTGCTCTACAGAATCCTGGAAAGAACTTTCTACAACTGGTACTCCACCTCCTGGAATATATGGCTGTGCAACAGCTTATTCAGATCATATTCTCTACTTGTTCTGTGGTCGTGATGGTGTATCATTTTATGCTTCACTACATCAGCTAGACACAAGATCTATGACATGGTCGCAACTCTCACCACAACATGATAGTGGACCCATGAGGAAATCTTTGTGTCAAATGATACATTATAATAATACATTAATAGTCATTGGTGGCTATGGCATACCATCAGGTGAACTGCAGTCTGGATCACAGTTTACAAAGAATAAACGATATCACAATGATGATGGCTGGACAAATGAGATTCATATGTATAATATTTCACAAAGTAAGTAATAATCATATTAAGTATAGTAATAGTATTACAGATTAGATGGTAAGTATGTGTGACATATATTTTCTGAAATAATAATGTATTTTTAGAGTTATTAGCTATTGTTATAGTAACGGACATGGTTATTTCCACTTAATTTTACTATATAGTATGTATTAATATTTTAATTAATGTGGCATAAAATATTTTTAGTACAAAAATGTGCTACAACATTGAATAGCTTATTCATGAAAATTGTGTGTTTAACCGATTGATCGCGAAAGATGCTAATACGCATCAATTGAGAAAAATCTATAATCGCGGAGGACGCGAAAATGCGTCAAAAATGCGTCTTCGCGTCCATTTCGCCCTACAGCTTTGTGGAGTCAAGGAAGCCACCAATCACAATTGCAGACGATTCTATATTGTTGTAAGTATATTTTAGGCTTATAAAATACATAGACTGCCATAAGACAGTGTTGAGTAAATTTTGTCACAACAATAAGACTTCTTTCTGATAAAGCATAAATTGAAAATATATTTCATAATATAATTGGCGAGCGAGCGTAGCGAGCGAGACACTTACAGGGGTAAAAATGAAAAAATCGGGGATGTTTATTTGTATATATGTTTGGACGTACGTATGTCATTTTGTACTTTGACCCTCGCGTTTTTGTGTTAGTTAGGTGGTCGACCCCGTCCCAAATTGCACTAAACAAAATCCTCTGGTTTATCGATCAGTACCCGTATCACCCTAGAAATTGAATTGTTTTACCGTTTTGAATTTTTTGTGGGTGCAGTTAAAACTTGAAAACTTAAGGGACTTCCATTTCTATTCGAGTTTGTGGCGGTGGTAAGTCAATGCGCTCTTTGTCATGGTTATAAGCCGTGCGCAACAGTATTTACTTGAAAATACATTGTCCACTAGACTACTGCGAAGGTAAGTCTGTGTAGGTGCATGTCCAGTTGTAAAACTTTTAAATAACGTGTATTGTTTTGTTGTTGTTTTTTCCTTCAATTCAAGCAGTTGAAGAGAGTTGTTACTATGGCACTGAAATCCCTTTACCCTGTATGCGAAATTTAAAAAGTGGACCTTATTTTCAGTAGCTTCAGTGTTAGAAGTCAAAATCATTCATATAAAAATAGTATAGTCTTTAGGCTCGCTCGCCATTTGTGCTCAAGCACATCACTAGTATATATGGACGTACGTATGTCATTTTGTACTTTGACCCTCCGTATTTCTGTGTTCGCTCCGCGTTCGACCCCGTCCCAAACTTCACTAAACATAATCCTCCGGTTTAGCGACCATTACCCGTATCGCCTTAGAAATTGAATTGTTTACGGCTTTGAATTGTTTTGCGGGTGCAGTTAAAAGTCAAAAACTTATGGCAGCTCTATTTCTATTCGAGTTAGTGGCGGTGGTACACAGTTATAAGCCCTACTCAACAGTATCTACTTAAAAATTCATTGTCCACTAGACTTACCACGAAGGTAAGTCTTGCGTAGGTATGTTCAGTTGTGTGAAAGTATTGTGCGTTACACCTACTATTAAGAATATCACAAAGAAAATTTTAAATAACGTGATTTGATTTTGTTGCTACTTTTTCAATCATTTAATAACTCGACTTTATTTTAGTCGCTTAAGTGTTAGTTGTTAAAATCAATCATTTAACAATAGTGTAGTTTAAGGCTCGCTCGCCATTTGTGCTCAAGCACACCACTAGTATAGGTACACAGAATATTTTTTAGAAACCAATATTACTTTAGCTATAACTGCTCATGATATGACAAGTAGAAAGCTATCTTGGCTAGTGGAACACTGGCACTGCAGCATCCTAGTGATGAAGACAATATTCTTGACCTGGCACAGCATGGCAGTGACAAGGATGGCAGTGACAAGGATGGCAGTAATTCTCGTGATAGTAACGAGGAGTTTGATGACAGCAAGAATGACTTCAGTACTGATGGGTGTAGTGACTGCAGTAGTTACTAGATGGTCAAGGACTCTGACGAGAGAACGAAATTGATGATTCTGAAAAGTAGCGATTTCTACAGGAATTTTAACCACATTCTTTATAACAATAAGTAAAAATAAATATTGTTATACAACAGGTGAGACTGCAGGGATCCCTCTGACATATACTTCTATTATGATATGACCAGTTGCACTTGATAGTAAGATCACCAACTATTCTGTCAACAATGCAGCCTACCAGCACATCAAAAGTAAAAACACATTGGAGTACCAAACTGAATACACTCAAATATTCTATCATTTTTGTGATGTACCTAAGTCGGGAACAGCTCCTTAGCGTCTAGAGCATACTCTATCGTTCGATAATACTGTCCCCGATGCAATCTTCAAACGTTCGTCTTCTTTCTCTCGCTTAGTGTCACCCTCCCACCAAGCAATCAATCCTCTGTGTCTCGCACGCGCCCGTGACCTCAATTTAAAATTTTATTCGCTTGTAATCGGTTAATAAAGTCACTAACATGTGTTTTATCAATGAGAAATAATATTAAAAATGTAAGCAAAGTTAGTATAGAATCATGTCTCAATTGTATCAATGCTTTGAAATACTCTGAAATTACAAGTGTAAATAAGAACAATACATTATGGTTCAATTAGTTGAATTGGATACTCAATTTATTTAGAAAGTATTTATAAAATTCAATTTGCTTGTGCTATATTTATTACACATGTGGTAATGAGTGAATTGAGTAAGACACTCATAAGTCAAATTTAAGTAACATTCAGATATTGTGTAAAAGTATAAATATATGTGACCGTCTACGCGGCGTGCGTAATATCGAGAAAAGATCGATTGATTTCTTAAAAATGTATTGTTTCAAGCCGACGGAAGGGAATGGTTAGGTCTATTATAGCGGGAACGACTTAAGCTACGACGATAAAACTTGGAGAGCTCAATATCTGGCCGCCGACAACTCCGTAAGTGCAAAAACAATTTTTTCGAAGGGTGCCGCGTTGTGCCTGGTTTTCCTATAAACGGTCACATATATGGTACACAGGACATCTTGTTTCACTAGATCATAGATTGTGACAGGTGGAAATCTTACTTAAAAAATGGAACAAAGTACTAGCTGGCTTGACTTTGCTACACATGAAATTCTATGATGAGTTCATTTAAAAAGTGCTTTATTATTTTCCTACCAAAATAGCTAAGAGTAGAGTCTGCTTACTTGTGGGAGAGGGAAGAGGAGGTGAAACTATGTGGTTGGATAAATAGGGAACTTCTTATGTATTTGCATTACTATAGGAAAACATTAAAGCATGAAAATTGTGTTTGTTTGAGATAATTACACGAAATAAAAATATCAGACAAACGTACAATTGCAACTTTACAATGTGTCATCATATAAAATTATTTTTCTATGTTGATTATGTCTAGTTCATCAGTAATTCTTTATGAGCATGAATGATAAAACATTTTTTTATCACTTCAATTAGTATGTTTTCAAATGTAGAACTTGCCCTTTGTGGTGTTGCAGATGTTATTGATGGAGGATCAATAATTATGAATATCTTCATTTAAAAATGAATCTAAAATTGTAATAGCTATTTGAGGTTACTTATTTAACTTGAGAAGTGTACATTTAAATTACATCACAAAGAGCTAGTAATAGCCTTCATAATCCAACATTTCATTTTTGTGATAAGATTTTGTGAGAATTATACCATGTGAGTTTTGAAAGTTACAGGCAGAATTATAATGCAAAAAGAAGGTGGGAGTTCTCAATTGCAAAAATTGAGTAACAAAGTTGATTAAAGAGTTGACCTTTCTGCTCAACATTATAAATTGTGTTTATGATATAACTAAAGCTAATAAGTTGTTTAGTATTCACTTTAATTATTTCATGTCTACACTATTTTAGGATTATATAATTCCTATTTCTTTAATATGTGAATTAAGTCAATGTTTATTATCATTACTGATCCTCAAACAAGTTTTGCTAAGATTACATCTGTGTGTGTGTGCACGTGTGTGTTTACACCTCCAAATTAGTTACAGTCAAGCAAACCTTGTGGGAAGCGGTTGAGTAAAATGTATGTTTTTTCACGAAGGATCTAAGTTTCTATAAGTCCAATCTTAAAAAAATTCAGAAATTTTTTTTTACTAAATGTTGGTTCATCCATTAGTACAAAAATTTATTATTTCTAATTAGGCACATGGTCTTCACCCTTAATTACTGGAACTCGACCTTCTCCAAGAGCTGGTTTTACTCTCACCTGTATCAGTCCTACTCATACAGTCTTGTTTGGTGGATATGATGGTACTAGTTATCTCAATGACACATACCTCATAGACTTGACACAGATGGTAAGAAATGTTTAATGTGGCAAGCATACAAAATACAACATTTAATTTTTCATGAAATACATTTTGTTACTAGTCTACACTTTAACTCTCTGACTGCGGCGAGCATATATATATGCCGCAATTGAACTCCCGCGCAGACCGTGGAGGGCATATATTTATGCTTAAGAACGCCCTTACCACAAACGGAGGCTACGGCGCCTAATTGGTGGTTACAGCCACCGGAATTTATTTAGTGATAAAGTAGCAACGCTTGCTAGGGGTATTTGTCAGCTATGGCCCAGTGTACCTATACTACCAAGGATGTATTATCAATGCTTGATGAAGACTCTGAGGATGACTTTGAGGGGTATATTGATGAAGAGGAATATGCTGATAGGTATGAAAACTCTGATGCTGAGACTGAGAGCAGTGGTAATAGTGACAATGAAGAGGAAATGGAAGAGGATATAAGTGAAATTGCTAGTGCTGATGAAATGGAGGTAAATAATGAAACTTTGGATGATAGCATAGATTCTTCCTCGACTACTGTAGGTCCCAGCTTTACTGCCACTCCAGGTCCAATTCGCGATATGAGTTACAAAAATCCCATAGATTTTTTTCGTCTCATGATTCCTGACTCCATCCTTGAGGAAATAGTAAGACAGACAAATTTGTATGCTGAGCAGTTTTTTTAGAACAATAACATTCGACCAAGATCAAGAGCACAAATGTGGGATTCCTTGCAGCACAATCTCCCAGAACTGAAGAAATTTTTGAGCCTTACACTTGTCATGGAATCAATTCCTTATCCAGCTATTGAAGACTACTGGTCTACTTCGTGGCCCTTTGCCAGTTCAACATTCTCATCTATTATGAAATGAGACAGATTCTCTCATCTTCTCAAGTTCTTACATCTGAACGATAATAAACATTTTATTCACAAAGGTCAACCTGGTCATGATCCACTTCATAAAATTCGTCCTTTTCTGGACAAAATTTTGGATAACTTTCAGTCAAGTTTTCAGCTTGGGAGGGAAGTATCATTGGATGAGTCAATGATTGGTTTCAAAGGTCATCTTTGTTTTGTTCAATACATGCCCAAAAAGCCCACTAAAAGCCTTCGTAATCTCAGATAGTGTTACAGGTTACGCTTTCAACTGGGAACTGTATACAGGTAAATTATTGTTTTCTAATACTCGTTGATTTTGCATTCACAATTGTTCTTTGTATCTTAGGAAAGAATCTTTCTCAAACACCTTCTGAAAATGGCGTTACACATGACATTGTGATGCGAGTCACCCAGAAGCTTCAAGAAGAAGGCCATCATTTATATATGGATAACTTTTACACCTGTCCAGCATTGTTTTCTAGTCTTTTGAAAGTTGGCATTTATAGCTGTGGAACTTTGCGGTGCAATCGTCGTGGTGTTCCAATTGCCATAAAAAAATCTGGAAAAATGAAGAAAGGTGATATAATCCATGTGAAAAATAAGTCTCTTTTGTTTTTTAAGTGGAAGGACAAAAGGGAAGTGTCTCTACTCACTAACATTCATGATAATTCCACTATTGTGAAGAGGAGGAGGAGCAAGTCTGGAGTAGGAGGCCATGAAGAAACTGTCAAACCAACCGCAATTGAGGAGTACAACAAGTACATGTCTGGAGTAGATAAGCTAAATCAGATGTTGTCTTACTACAATTTCAACCGTAGGACTAACAAGTGGTGGCGAAAAGCTTTTTTCTGTCTGCTTGATATTGCCATATACAATTCTTTTGTCTTGTATACACAATCTGATCAAGAAGGTCGCAAGCTGAAATTCCTCCAGTATAGAATACCACTGTCAAAGGAATTACTCATGGATGCTTCAGGTCAACAAACATTCAGTACACAGACAGATTCAGTTGTTGCACATTCACCATCTGCTCGTCTAGTGGAGAGACATTTTCCTGACAAGGTTCCTTCTCGACAGAATGGAAAACCAGGACAACGAAACTGTGTAGTTTGCAGCTCCAAAGCAGGACAACCTAGGAAAACAACCACATACTGATGTAAACAATGTCGAGTAGGTCTTTGTATTTATCCATGTTTTGAACTGTATCACACTAAAGTCAATCCTAGTCGATATATTTAGCTAGACAAATAGTACCACTTATTTTATTCACCATACATATATATATAAATATTATTCATAAATTCAGAAACTATTGCTGAGTACAATTCTTATAAACTAAGCGCTAGAATGTAGACAAAAAACTGCTACCGTCTGTACCGTGAGTGAAATTTCTAATTGGACTTACCTCTATCGAAACTCTTTTTTCTAAGTTCAAATAGCAAGGTAATAAGTTTTCCACTCGACCCTCGTAACTAACGCATACTGAATTTTATTTCTCGGTGGTTAGTTCAAGCTCTGCGCCTTAGTTTACAGCCGCAAAAGTGGTACACTTCTTTGCCACACGGCCTAGGACATTATCCGTGTTACAAACAAAACAACGTCCGCGGCATGCGCACAGGATATTAAAATTAACTTCCGCGCTTAGAGAGTTAACAGTTTCAGCACTATAACATAAGTTACTTTATATATAGTACTGAAGCTTTGCAATTGTGATACTATCCATTTATATTCGATTGCAGCATTAGCTCCTCAGTTACATGTACATTATGTATGAAATATTTAAATTACATGAAATGTATTGGAATACTCTGCTATAAAAATATTGTGAAGAGTAAACTTTTGCTGTGTATTGCATTTACTCACTGATATGTGGAGTTCAGGTTATGAACTAGTAGTAAACTATTGTTAAATCTTTTATACTTTACTGACCCTGGGAGTTTGGTGTGTTAATTTCCAAACAAGACTGTTGATTAGCATTACTATGAAGTAGTTGTAGCATATCAAATGTTCAAGAATGTGTAAGTCAATAACTAGATTGCAGCCATCACAAAATAAAAGCAAGCAGAATGAGCCCTCATTTTATTTAGCAACTGTATTTCTTACCTGTAACTGGAAATACAATTATAATAACAATCACTTATTGTCGTCAATGTTTTTCCTCATACTCCAATAATAACTATTTTCTAACGAATGCATCTCTACTTATTGATATGCTAAGTCTGAATTTTGACTATTTGTCCTGATAATATAGCAGACCAATTTTGTAGTATACCAAAGCAACAAGTATAGCAATTATTAATTCTGGAGAGAAATTATTATTAGGTGGTTGTTGCTCAATCAATAATTTTCTTCATGGTTGAATTTGACAATTATAGAAAATATTTTCACCATTAGCTAAAAGCATTAGCTTTGTATTTTCCTTATTTCTCATTAATCAGTTTATTTTTTTCTCTTCATGATTATATGTACCTATTCACTAGGGGTTGGTAAATTGTGCTGGCATAATTTTGAGCATAATAAGTGATTTCATAAATACTAGCTTTTGCTAGCTTGATTAGTTTATAAGTATAATGAGATAGTAAGTTTTTGGCAAAAAGATAAGCATTTTTTATTGTACTATAACAATAGGTATTAGATGTAGTCTTCAAGAGACTGTCTTTGGGACTTTTTTAAATGAATTTTTGAGTTTACTAAATACCCTCTATAGAGGTAATTCTATTTGAAGATTTCAATACAGCTTACTTTAGGAAATAATTCAGAATTAAATTAAGTGATTACGGATTTAAGTCAAATTTATATGACCCTTATTTACAAGCTCTAACCTGAGTTCATAATTGTACTAATAGTTTTTTCACATCAATCAAATTTTACAGACTATACGTTATGCAATGAGTAATATCTTCATCATAAGACAATCACGTTTATCAATTTAATAAGTTTGTGATATGCAAAATGACTAGCACCATCAAGTTCAGATTAGAACTATTTATCACATTCATTTCTCATCTCAAGTAGTGTGCATTCAATGTGTGTGTTTTTACAATATAAAATATAATACTCCAAAATTAATAATTATGTGGAATGTGGTTTATGTAATATGAACTGGATTCAATTAATTACGTTAACACTATTAATACTATGTGATCAGTTTATAATCTCAATTATTAAATCAGTCAATTTATAGTAATTTAATAAGGATGAAATTAGGGAGAGAGTACTGTTGAACATAAGACAGGGTGTAGTTTGTGCTGATAAAAGGTCAGGAGGCAGCTGCACTCAGAGAATGTTGTATTTCTAAGAGGTCACTTATATAACAGCTTACATTGAGCAGATGTATATAAGTAGACTAAAGAAATATCTTAAAATATTTTTATTAAACATCTATTAATTGTAATATATTTTTCTCTAAATTGTTTTCAATCTGCCAAAATTCACTGGTTTAGTTATCTTATTTTATTCCACTTTCTGTAGACCTTCCAATTATACATTAATCTTAATTATGTAACATTATTAATATTTTTATATTTTTTATTTAAGTACATCACCTTGTTCAAGTAGTACATGTAATTATGACTGTATGATGCAGTGATACTGTCTGTTGTTTTAATAGGTACACAACTATTTCAGTCTGTTGGTGTTAAAATTAAAGCATTTATAATTATTTGGTACATTTTGTTTCTCTATTTTCTAGTTGTTTACCAAACTTGTGTATCCTGATGGAGCACCACAACCATCTCCTAGAAGACGTCATGCAGCTGTTTGTCTTGATTCTAATACGAACAACCCACAGTTGTTAGTAATTGGTGGTTCTGATGGCAACGTAGCTTTAAGTGATGTTTGGTGTCTCCATGTACGAGCACAAAGTTGGCAACAGGTATATTTTATAATTATAGTTCAGTTGAAATAATTCAAACAATTATGGAATAATATATTTAAAGAAGTCAACTGTTTAATTTAATTTTTCGAAATTATAAATGAAGTAAATAAGTTACAGTCTTCCTAGTATAGAATAATTGGACTTGTT
>WLWD01005516.1_pt1 | contig 12596 bp, 7 predicted proteins | sample 6712731 | NCBI WGS metagenome assembly WLWD01 (sample SAMN12718690, study PRJNA576275) | sponge metagenome | isolation source: marine sponge | host: Mycale hentscheli | place: New Zealand: South Island, Marlborough, Capsize Point | collected 2014-11-01
TTCCATACTTAAATCCCATAGGTACTATAACGTACCTTGGCCAATAAACTTGGTGCAGTGATGGTATTGCACAATATTACTATATCACATGTAGGGACCTCCTTGTTCTCAATAACACGTTTCTGAAAGAGGGAGATATTTTGAAGCGACCGCTGTATGCAGACACTCTAGAGATGGTAGCCAATCAAGGTGCAGACTATTTCTATGACAGTACATTCACAACAGACATGGTAGATGAGCTTCAAATGCAGTATAATGCAATAGTCACCAAGGATGACTTTATCAACTACAAACCAGTGGAAAGAACTGTCACTGTTTCAAACTATAAGGACTATGAAGTGCTGGGTACTACACCTCCAAGTAGTGGAGCAGTCTTGGGACTTATACTCAATATCTTGAACAGTAAGTTAAATGTTTTGCAATACATTTTGTGCACATGGCTTATTGTTATCACAATGCCACATTTTATGTGTGGTCATTAAACTTTAATTGCAGATTACAACTTTAATGAAGAAAGTTTTGGAAGTCTTTCTTACCATAGGATTGTCGAAGCAATGAAATTTGCATACGCTCAGAGGCTGAAGATAGGAGATCCAGCATTCAATGAGTCTGTGAATGATGTGAGTTTTTTTACAGAATATATAGAGCAGTCTATGGTGGTCTGAAGTGATATTTTATTTTACTTATTTTTATTTGAAAGGAAGTCCTTATCGTGCGATCATTTTATTTGTGTAGGCTGTACGTCTAATGCTGGATTTGGATGTTGCACGTGAATTATTTACTAGAATCACAGATGACACAACCCATAGTCAAGAATATTACATGTACCCATCCATTGAGTATGGAGAAGCTGCACATGACCACGGCACTAGTCACCTTTCAGTGCTAGCAGAAAATGGAGATGCAGTTGCATGTACTAGTACTATAAACTTGTAGTAAGATGGTATATTTTTATGAAATATGACTACGTTAGTATGATAGCACCCATTATTCTGCAGTTTCGGTAGCTTAATGCGTTCGCTGAAAAGTGGAGTCATTTTTAATGATGAAATGAATGACTTCAGCTATCCATCAAGAAATGACTCTAATGCTTGTAAGCAAACAAAAGTCAATTATATTGAGCCTGGCAAGAGACCTATGTCATCTACCACACCCACAATAATTCTGGACAAGAGTGGCAAAGTAAAAATGGTAGTAGGAGCATCAGGAGGATCTAAGATCACCACTGCTGTAGCTCAGGTTATAGCTTTAGTTCTTACATTTTAAATTACAATAAAAAGGTATACTAAATTATATTATTATCAAGTTCTTACCTTTCATAAAAACTAGATTGAAACTTTCTCACTTAAAGGTGTCTAGAAAAAAATTCCCCCGGCAACTAAGATTTTTTTTTTCACTTTTTTTCCTTTGATTCTCTCTGGACCCATTAAGGGAGAAAGTTTCAATCTAAATCATATATGTTTTTATCAACTACTGGATATATTTGCTGCAGTGATTGCTTGAAAAGTTAAGACTTTGCTTCAGTTCAACTATTATTGTTGCTTTTGTTTTCATGATTTCAACAACTGTCTGAAAACCAAATTTTCTCTTTCAATATCTGTTTTCGGTTGGATCCTGAACTGTCAAAATTACTATTACTATTAGGGGACACAATATCGTTTGTACTGTATACCTTGACATATTTTGATGGCTATGCTCATGGCTATTGAAAGAGCAATGAGAGAGCTCACCAGATTAGTGGGATGGACAGATAATGTAATTCTATATAATTGTTTGTAAATAGGTTATTTTGGATGTACTGGGATTTGAAAAATCATTAGAAGAATCTATAACCCTTCGAAGATTACATCATCAGCTCTATCCCAATCACATTTCAGTGGAAAGCAATTTTCCCCATGATATATTGCAATATTTACTAAATAGAGGCCATTCGCTGGTACTATCAGGATCTCATGCTGTGGTACAAGGAATATTGGTGGCAGACGATAAAATATATGCAACCTGTGATGATCGTAAAGGAGGAAGTCCAGCAGGCTATTGAAGTCATGTCCAACTTTACCATTAAACACAATGAGATGTTTTTATGTATTAGTAAATAATTTATTGTCACAACAACAAGTTCTTAAATTCAAAAACATGCTACTGCACTATTAGTTTGCACAAGTTAGTAGATCAAGCACCACTGTTGTGTGGTGGTGTACTTGCTATTAGTTCATAATAAACGTACAATATGTTAGATCAAAAGTGGCTTGGATTACTTTAATGATCAATGATAATACTAGTAGTAGCTATTCTTGGTGAATGAGTTTGAGAATAATAGATTGTGTAGCTATATGTAATCAGCTAATGTTAGCAAGATGTTATTCTACAGGTGCAAAAAACATTTATACTTGCACAGTTTAAGCATCATAAAAGCGTAAGGGTTATCTTCAGCAGCACGTACAGTGAAGTCAGAGTTTATTCTTCTTTGAATGATAGTTTTCACCACTATCATCTGTAATATAATGTCTCTTAGAAAAAAAAGTACGAAAAGAGAAAATTGATGATAGCTAGCTATTTTAATGAAACTGCAACAATATTCAAATGGACCTATTGCAAATCAATTTTTTTTTAAGAAATAGAGCTGGTGGAGTCCCATTATTACATGATACTTTAATTGTGTATTGTCATGTGTGCACAAATATACATGTGCACATGTATCGGTAACCCTTGCACTGCGATATACACGTGCAAATTTTTATATTTGCTTAATTAAAGAATCGTCCATGATTTCTTAAAGAACGCTTACAACTTGGCTATGAGATGCCCGGTCTAAAAAGGTTTTTGAAGGGCAGAAATCAGGTTAATTTTATGGTAGCTGAAGTACTAGCTTGTTAGATAGTAGAAGGACAGGCTAGTTTACAAGAGATTAAATCAGGAATGCTCAACATCCTTTGTGTAATTTAACTCAATGATGAATGCTTGGTGAATATTAACAGACTATTACTATATAGACAAAAGGTAAGTTTTAAAAAAGCATGCAGTGTTAGATGCCAAGTGCCAATTTTTTCTAACCTTATAAGTCAGTATATTATCAGTGTTAACCAATATCTTCATAAGAAGGAAATTACACTAGAACAGTTAATTGTTGTTTTAGTAGGGCACTTAATTCTAGTACATCCTTCTCGACTAATTGCTGCCTTTTGTGTGTGTGTTTATGTATGGTATTTTAAATGACTTCAGCTGTCTCCTCGTCATCAATTTTCTATTACATAAACAAAAACTTCACAACTCTAGCAATTGCTTTAACTACACATATTAATTCTGAATCACGTGCAGAAGTAAGTGAGTGCTTAAAATAGCACTGAACAAAAAGGAGATGCTCAAAAAGGGAGCGCTTAACAAACAGAGGGTGCTGTCTTCTACAGTAATTTAATTCACCCTTAGTCGATCTTCTTCAAATGAAACCCCCCATCTCAGAAATCCTGGCTACATCCCTGTAAGTATTATTAGAAATTAATTTATGTGGTTACAGTTATGTTTCAGTAATAGTATTATTTTCTGGATACATTAATTTCATTGATTCTAGGTAACCATATCATAAGATCTTTAGATTTTAGACAAGAGAGATACAGTATTTTGTAATGACAACAAATTAATGCAGTAGCTAATACAACAATTAGCTTTACTCTCAGTAGCTAATTGAATAGGAATTTGTCAATTCGAAATATAGGAACAAAAACAATAAAAGCTAGATTTGGAAAAAAATACAAGTACCTATTAAAATAATGTTTTTAACTGGTATCTATTGTAGACATTGTTCCAAAGTATATTTTAATAGCATATTATAGTTCTATTTCAACAACACTTATTCATTCGTTCTCAAAAACTTCATCCGTACAAATACGAATCTCTATAAGTCATTGTGAAAAGTGCATTCGAGGGTTACATTGAACCAAGGTGGATTGTCGTAATGGCATCATGCTTGCGTGCTGCAGTCCTCTCCATCCCAGATGTAGGGGTCACTCCAATGATGTGTGTCACAGAAGTAATTAGAACTGACATAATTAGGGAAATGATAATTATTGGTTTGACCGCTGCAAGGACAGCGTGGCAATCCATACCGTTGTAGTTGATCCACAGCAAATGTTCACACATGTGTAGGAGAAAGGGTATCTAGAAAAATATTGATTCCATCAACATAGTTCAAACGTCTTAGAGAATGACTGAAAGCTGTGAAAGCATCGTTCGTTCCTCCACCAGCGAATCCCTTTGACCCGTCCGCATATTCTGTGGTTGTCTACTTCAGTGGGTATTGTAGTAAGGCTACAACCTGGAGCAGAAGTTTGAGTGCAAGACTGGGTTTGAGATGATGAGGATTGCTCATGTTTACAGAAATGACTTGCTTCCAAAGGCCGTCAACACAACTTGGAGCATAGTCTACTTGTAACATTTGAACAAGAGTGAGTTCACCCATCATTCTAATTTCTTGCTATGTCAAGCAACTTCCCTGGGGATGAACGACCACTGACCTTGTGTCAATCACAAACAGAGATTGAGCTAAATTAATACTGACCTGATCAAAATTCTAAATAGTAAATAGTTTCTTCATAAATTGAGTAATAGTAATTTTTTTGGCTTGTTCATCAAACTACAAAATTTAGCAATTTAATAATTGTCATTTAAATTAGAAAACCCAATTAGCCACATGAATATTTGACTTATAATCCTTCATATTCTGAAATATAAACAACTTTCGTTTGGATAGGCTCTGGAATCAGGTGCAGAAATACATGTTATATTACATATAACTAATCCTGTAAAAAAAGAAGAGAAGTAATCAGAGAAACAAGAAAAATTGTAGTTTAAACAAAGCACTTTAGTACGAAGTGTCAATACTTTCAATATTTTTCATTGTCATCTACTTTCTCAAAAAAAAAATTTCAAAAATCCTCCATCAAAATTTCTATGATGTAAATGAGGTAGCTACTGCAAGCAGCCAAGCAGGTTGTTATTGAGGCATTTAAATTGAAATCTGTCCTTGATTACGGTGAAGGACGCCGGAAACAAGTAATATATTTGAATATGGGGAACACAATGCTAGGATCGAGTGCAAGTTCAAATCGGGGTTTGTGTACTTGAGCAACTGCCTGGACCCAGGATGCAGTCTTGCAACAATTTTAACAGAAAGAATACAATCTCGTTGGATGTGTTTTAGGGTATACAGTCGAACCTCCCTACAACGGGACTCCGAGAAGCGGTCAGACTCTCAACAACGGTCAGACCGTTGGGAACGGAGTATTTTCTGCATGTATGTAATGGATTTTTTGACTCCAAGTAACGGTTGACTCTCTACTCCGGACAACGGCCAAGTTGTGTGCCCCAAAATGTAATGTCTTGTACAAAATTTACTTCTTGGGACGGTCAGTTAGCCACACCCAACTTATTGATGCCTCCATTTTGCCTAGCCTTTCAATTTTAGCTTGCCACGCCTAACTAATTTATGACTTGTGTTTCAATTTTAGCTTGCCACGCCTAACTAATTTATGACTTGTGTGCCTTTCAATTTAATAAAAGACATAATACTAAATGAATGCTAATACTAATTTTACATTCATTACAGATGTCCCTCTATTCAGCGCCTTTGTTCACTCTCTCTCCTTGGACCACAGCGTGTGCTATCTACTGGATCCACATCAACATGCGAATCAGAGAAAACTTGAATTGAATTCTGGACATTGAGTGAAAAGAGGAGCCCTGGACTGATCCATAGACAGATCCATTTAAAAGAAGCTTGTTGCTTTTACCTTTAATGTCCTTTGGGTTTGCCCCAGAGGAAATCAAAGACTTTCTCTCCTTTAAGAGAATACTCTCAGAGTTTCTCTTTGAAGGGGTCATATAAGGTTTTATATACACCTTTGATTTGGTCAATTTACTTCGGTTGGATAGGATTACAGACACTTCAGTTGTTCTCAACAACTTCACAAGTAGAGGTCGAGGCCTCACATGAGAGGGGCTATATTTACCCATTCTCGTGCAATCTCTAACAGAAAGCTTAGAGATATCAGGCATAATACTGATATCACTTGCTTTTGATCACTGTCTAACCTAACCTGATGTGAAGTGCCTTGAAGACATTCATCAATATCGTATATCACTAAGCTAAACTTACGTTCCCATATATTTACAAATTCTGCGCATCTTCACTTGCACATACAGTTTCTCTTCTATTTACTGTCATTATGGAATCTCATTCCATTCCAGCTGACTGGAAGGTACACAAATTATTTCCTCTCCACAAGAAAGGAAGTGTATCTGAAGTTAGCAACTACAGGCCTATTTCTCTCCTAAACATTCTTCATAAAGTACTAGAATTAATAGTCTACTTTAAGATAATAGATTTTATATATCCAAAAATTTCAAAGACACAATTTGGTTTTATCAGAAATAGATCCACTCTTCAACAACTTCTTACTTCAGTTTTCAATTCTGTGGAGTCAAAGCGACACACAGAAATTGTGTTTCTTGATTTTGCCAAAGCCTTTGATTCAGTCCCCCACAATGAACTTCTGTATAAACTTTGGCTAACTGGCATTACTGGTCCTCTTTGGTTACTTTTCAAAGATTACAAACAAAATAGAAAGCATTTTGTTGAGGTTGAAGGGTGTAAATTTGACTTACTTCCTGTCAAATCAGGTGTACCTCAAGGTAGTGTACTTGGACCTCTGCTTTTTCTTATTTATGTTAACGACATCTGCTCTTTTTCGTCTGTGTTTTTATTTGCTGATGATGCCAAACTTATTGCCTCTCTAAACTCTGTAAGTGAGAATTTAGCTCTTCAAAAGGCTCTTGACAATTTATTGTCATGGTGTCAATCTTGAAAACTTTCTTTAAATACTTCTAAATGTGCATACATGAACGTCTCCCTATCATCATCTACTAACAACAATTACACCATCGGTAATGATACAATTAAAACAGTGACTCAACAGAAAGATTTAGGTATTTTAATCTCTGATATATAATTTATCTTGGTCTGTCCACATCAAAGAAATATGCAGCAAAGCTTATCAGTCTCTGTATTATTAGGCAAACAATTCCTTGCACATCACCCATTAACATTAATAAGAAGTCCCTCTATCTATCACTTGTAAGATCTCAGCTGACCTGCTGTTCCCAGCTATGACTTCCCAACAAAATACAAGACATTATCTTATTGGAAAGAGTTCAACGGCGTGCAACTAAATACATTTTAAATAATTATAATATTTCTTACAAATTAAGACTTATTCATCTCAATATTTTACCACTAATGTACTACCTACAATTACTAGACCTATTATTTTTTGTTAAATGTCTTAAGAATCCGTCTGATTCATTTAATGTATTTAATCACGTCACTTTTCATTCTGGGTCCACAAGATCTTCATCTAACCCAAAAAACTCCGAAATAAGGTCAAACTCTCTACAAAGGCCAAAGGGTTCGTCCCCATGCATGGCTGTTGTTCGGAGGTTCGACTGTAATAGCGGATGCATTTAATGCTTTCCAAAGCTGGATTTTGATGTTTCAGTTGCATTAATGGAATTTAATAATATTTTTCACAGTGATACGAAGGACTTCCTCACTGCCCCTGCAGCAATCATAACAAGCACCCTTTCCCAAACTACTTTCGCACTACTACTTCTGTGATGATACAAATAAAGCAAGTAACAGATACATCTGGGATGGAGAAGGCTGTATTGCAACATCTTGCTGTGATTACAACAACCCACCTTGGTTATAAATAGTTTTAAAGCATGTATGAGAACAAGCATTAGCTTTTGTTTGTTCAGGACACAGAGTCTCAACAACAGGATGACACCTTACCTGATGACACCTTACCTGATGACACCTTACCTGATGGCTGGACCATTAATGATATTCATATCTCTGAACTTGTGCAATGGTTGTATCACCTCTGTCTTGCCATTTGTAAATTACATCTAATGATAATTTCTGGTCCTTCAAACAAGACTTGGGTTTTGACCTTTTTTGCATTGCCACAAGAGCTCACAGACGGTCTTGACCGAGATGTCCACAGGTTTACACTTTATAACCTGGGTTTGATACAGTGGGGGGGACCCCTGGGATTCCCCCCACCCCTATGATTTTCACCTATACTTATTAAAACATACAAAAAATACTTTCTTTTCCTCCCAACTTTTCTTGTAGGTAAGCCTAGATCTGTACAATTTCTTCAGGCTAGCCTTTGAATGCTTTAGGTTGGAGCTTAGTTTGGGATTGCCTCCGCCAATGTTCATCTTTATATTATGGCTTGTGGACTGTTCTCCTTGTTGTGCTTCTTCCCTCTGCTGCACTTCTTCCCTCTGCCGCACTTCTTCCCTCTGCTGCACTTTTTCCCTCAGCTGCACTTCTTCCCTCTGCTGCACTTCTTCCCTCTGCTGCACTCCTTCCCTCTGCTGCACTCCTTCCCTCTGCTGCACTCCTTCCCTCAGCTACACTTCTTCCCTCTGCTGCACTTCTTCCCTCAGCTGCACTACTTCCCTCAGCTGCACTTCTTCCCTCTGCTGCACTTCTTCCCTCTGCTGCACTTCTTCCCTCTGCAGGTCCACAGACATCCTGGACTTCATAAGGGACTGTACAATCATAGGCCACACACACTAGCCTCAATGACAGTGACAAAATAGAGTTAATTAGTGTAATGAATATTCAGGAGTTGACAAGAATTGAACACTATATCTAATTAAATGACAGATAACTGAGATAGAACAACAAATCTCACGAATGGCACTCACAATGAAAATATGAGTAAGCAGACACACAACTTGAATGACTCACACGAAGTGAAGAGAGGTCAACGTACACGACGAGGAAAGTTCAACGTACATGATGAGAATGTGATGCTGGCGACGAGAGCAGTGAGTTACAACTAGTGATGTGCTTCAGCACAAGTGGCGAGTGAGCTGGTTTGACTGAAATTTAAATTTGAATGCTTTTTTTTTTTTATTTGCTGACAGCAGATGTGATCAACTATGTAGCTGCTTGAGCTATTATTAAGAAAATTAAAGATTGAAATTTAGTTTTCTTTGTAGAAGTTTGAAATATCTATTTGAAGTTGCTGATACAATATGTTCAGGGATGGAATTCCATTTGTCCACTACATTGATTGTAAACGAGAAGCTGGAATAGGCACATCACATAGCTACGTGTAATTCAGGAAAAGAGCATTATATGAAGGGTACCACCAGATATTAGAAGTGAAGAAGAAAATGTCAAGAAGGCAAGGAAAAAATTCTGTTTCAGAAAAATATTTATTCTATAAAACAATTTATTACACTTGTACAATATGGCTATGACATTTCACTTGCTTGCTTGTATTTTCACTTGCCTTGGGCTCGTAAAAATACTTACATGTGTGGTTGTGAATAATCTCTCCATACTTTACGCTGGCCTTGTGCAATACGTAATATATATGTGTGACAATTGAGTGAAATTAGAATTATGAGGATTGACAGAAGATTTGAAGTATTACTTCATAAAAATGCATTTGTCATATTTTACTGTATTTTTATAGTTACTCCTCAAATCTCTCTTCTTTTTTTTTTGGTCAAATTGACCAACGACAACTTAGATAACCACATTTTCATTTGTTTTACAGCAGTAGGTCAAATTAATAAAAAATTATTGCCCATTAGTATGTCAAATGAAATAATGTAAGTGATAAACTGCCCATAGTATCTGGTACAAGATCACTAACTTTTCCTAAATAATAGTACATGACTGTTAGTCTTGTCTACTTGATCAGACACCTCCTATAAATACATAACAAATATTTAAAACTTCAACCAGGCAGAATAACACATAAAGTTGTTGAATAAACTGTAGCAAAGACAACAGCATACCTTGAAATTCAATGACATGGCCATTTTTGTAACTTTCTCAATATACAGCTCCTTCTTTTCTTGATTAATATCTAACATAAAGCTGAAAGCAAAGTTTGATCAATGTAAATCTGTGTAACGAAACCATCCACATAGAGTGACCGTTACCTGGCTGTTTCCACAGCGAGGGTACAGGAGTCAGAAAACAACTTGACCACTTCTCCTACCATGTTATGCACCATACTACAGGGAAGTTAAAAAAAAGAAGGAAAAAAAATACATGTACACACCTGCTTTATGCTGCACATACAAATAAATAAATATGCTATTTTGTACAATACTAAATATGTACATAATTATAGTAACTATACATACAAGAAAGATAACTTCTGACTATTACTGCAAGTACTATTATATTTTTAGCTATCACTACAAGTTTTAAATGTTTTTTATAAGTATCTGGCTATATAAGTGTAATACAAGTCAGAACACAGGGTATCCTCACTATAATTTGCATAACTGGAAAGTTAATCCAAAAAGTTCCAATATTGTATCACAAAGTCATGAGGATTATTGCATTTGTAAACCCATTACAATTGTAAAATGTGGACAATAATTTCAAACATTCTCTGAAGTAAATAAGAAAAGAAAAAAATAAGCTAAATGCAGGAAAGTTTCAGTGAGAAGAGATAGCATCAGTTAATTCAAATTGGAAGAATTTAACAAATAAAATTGGAAATTCAAGTCATTAAAACCTCAATTATGACTTTAGCTTTCTCTTTTTATTTTGTTCGGAGGATGTTTTCATAGTTTAGATTGTTGTTTTTTTACCTGTTAGAAAAGTAAACTGAATTAAACAGTTTGTGATACTTGGATTTCTTTGCGATATGATGAATACTGTTCAAAGGTAGCAACGTCAACAAGCAGGATCCTACAACAGATATATTATTGTAATCAAATTATCCCACATTATATCAATAAACTAGGAAGAAAGGATATTACATACATTAAAAAAAAAAAAAAAAGCACACACACACATACAGACTGCCAGAATTGTCACAAACTTGTCGCCAAATAGGAGAAAATTATTATAGTGCAATCAATCTGGCTATCTATTAATAATATTTTGCTTGTCTGTCAGCAATGACAGTGTCCAAAGTCCGTACTTATTTAAATTCATAATCTAAATGAAGTTGATTACTATTGTGTTGGTAAAAGCTGTAAAGTGCTGAGTGGATGCACTGTAGTGGATAATTTTTTTGTCAACATTTTTTTAATTATGTACTTCGTCGTTTTGCAAATATATAATTGACGAGCAAGTGAAGGGAGCGAAAAACTATCAGGGGTAAATAAAATTGAAAATTGGGGATATTATTTTTCTTTTTATTTATATGCATGGTTGAACGTATGTATAAGTCATTTTTGTACTCAACCCCAACCCATAATCCACTAAACAGAATTCTTTAGTGTTTATTGATTTTTAACTGTATCATCCAGACAATTTAATTGTTTACCCTTTGAATTAGGCCTCCTAGTGTGAGTTCTAGAGCACGCCAGAGCTTACAACTGCGTCATAAGCTAGAGCTAACTGGTGTCTATCCATTTCTGCCATAAAAATTTTTTCGAAAAAAAAATCAACCCATAAGGCTTTATGGTGAAAAAATTGTTTGCCGAGTTTAGGCTGATTTTCCCAAAACAGGTCACATATGTGACCGTCTACGGGAAAACCGGGCACAACGCGGCGTGCGTAATATCGAGAAAAGATCGATCGATTTCTTAAAAATGTATTGTTTCAAGCCTACGGAAGGGAACGGTTAGGTCTATTATAGCAGGAACGACTAAAGCTGCGACGATAAAACTTGGAGAGCTCAATATCTGGACGCCGACAACTCCGTAAGTGCAAAAAAAAAATATTTGAAGGTGCCGCGTTGTGCCTGGTTTTCCTATAGACGGTCACATATATTTCACCCTAAATAACTTCACAATGATATCTTTAGGTACATGACCTAACTTAAGATATTTCAGGTTGTTATTTCACCTGTACCTGCTGCAAGCTTATTACCCTTGTAGTTATAACAACCTCTAGTCAATTTTCTTGGTTTTACAGCTACCTTCTTCCTAGGGTGTAGCCTACTCAATTAGGGTTAGAGCAGCTGCTTAAAATATCAGGGCTGGGGTGTGTGTAGTTCCAACCAACTTTACACTGTGAGTTACCCTTCCTCTAGTACTATACAATAGTAAAGATATCTAGTGTGGAATAAACCACTTATTACACTCAGGCTGAGTGGTATGGTAAGGTATTTCACTCTCAGGCTTTATTTTCACTAAAAATATTCGCCATATCACACTCTGACTCATGTATTACATGAGTCAGAGCATGATATGGTGAAATATTTCAAGAGCATCAGGCTAATTTATTTTCATGAGCCAAAGGCAGTAGTGAGTGAAAATAAGGCCTGAGAGTGAAATATCTAGCATATCACTCTGACCAATGTAATAAGTGGTTTATTCCACACTAGATACCTTCACTGAAGTAGTTTGTTTGTTTTTTGTTGTTGTTGTTTTTTGTAACTCATGGTGTAAAGTTAGTGAAAACTCACTAGGGGCTCCCCACAACCCCAGCTGATATTATAGCACTCTGCTCTAACCTATAACACTTTGTGATCATGCACCTAATTGTGAAGATATCTAGCGTGGAATAAATATATATAATATATATATATATATATATATAT
>WLWD01005000.1_pt1 | contig 12588 bp, 7 predicted proteins | sample 6712731 | NCBI WGS metagenome assembly WLWD01 (sample SAMN12718690, study PRJNA576275) | sponge metagenome | isolation source: marine sponge | host: Mycale hentscheli | place: New Zealand: South Island, Marlborough, Capsize Point | collected 2014-11-01
TTTTTTTTTTTTTTTTTTTTTTTTTTTTTTTTTTTTTTTTTTTTTTTTTTTTCCTTTGTCTCTTTTCCTTCTGCTGTTTGGGCAACTCTGTGCGCCCATTTTCAACATCCCTAGCTATTTTCTAGCATTTTTAACATCCCTAGCTATTTCTTTTCCACTGATAATTTCTAAAGAGTTCAACAGATACCTCACAATGAAATGTAGCTAATTGCCATGGAACTTCACAGCACGTGCAGGTGGATTAGTAGAAAGGGTCCACGTATGCCTATGCAATTTGAATATAATTATATATATACTAAACTTGTTAGTATACAGCTTCGCTCGCTCTGCTCAATTATCATCATGATGGTGATGATGAGGATATTTTATATTTTGTGTATGTAGATGTAGTGCCAGACTTGGTAAGTATCGGCAAGCCAATGGGTAATGGTCATCCTATATCCGGAGTGGTGTTACCGTCCACTGTGTCTGACAGGTACTTGAGATATGAAGCCGAAACTTTCAAGTTCCACCAACACCTGGTAATAATAGAGTCACAGTAAACACCACATGATGTATATATACGTGTGTGTGTGTGTGTGTGTGTGTGTGACCTCAGTATCAGAGTGACCCTGTGTCTATAGCAGTGGCTGATTCTGTTCTGTCTGTCATTGAAGAAGAGAAGTTACAGGAAAATGCACAGGTAGTTGGAGAATACTTGAAAGAAAGAATATCTCTTCTTAAAAACGACTACTCAGTCATAGGAGAGGTCCGGTAGGTATTTATGAGTTGCTATGACTACAATAATCACTGGACTGGTTATTGGTGCAGTGGACGGGGTTTGTTTCTTGGTATAGAGTTGGTAAAAGGTCTTCACCGTACGCAGCCAGACCCCGAGCTATGTACCAAGCTTACTCACAGGTATGATGATGTGTTGTGAACACATCATGTTGTCGAGTTCCATTGCTGCTGGCTGCAGGATGCTACTGCAACATGGAGTCCTGGTCAAAGAAGATGGGCTAGACAACAATGTATTGAAAATAAAGCCACCCCTTGTGTTCAGCAAGGAGAATGCTGATGCGATGGTGTATGCCCTCCAGGAATCTCTCAACTTCACAACTTCATCAGCTTCATAATTAATAAGAGAACAAACGTCTTTTTTTGTGTGTTTTTAATACCATATAACTTCATTGAGTGAAAGTTGAAGGTCATGATGACAATTTATTTGGGGAGAGAAGTGAATGCAACAAGTAGTTATCCTAAATAGAATGAGACTGGACCTTAGTGCCCGCTCCATTCCAGGAAATTGGATTACTTTGAAAATGTCATCTCCTTGTGATGGAGCGTGCTCAGAATGACAGTTAACTAGGCAGGAAGGCCAGGACAATCGCACTGTAACCTCCCTTGAACCCCAGACAAACAGTCACCCACTAATAAGCAAAGTATAATTAAGAAAAGTACAAACTAAACAGGATGCAGCTGGAGGTTCTAGCCTGACTCTTTTATAGAGAGGCCAGGGCGGGGGCCCTAAAAGACAAAGTCTTTGTGAGTGGAGTTGAGAGTACAAGTGTTTGAGGCAGTAAAGTAGAAGTAAAGCAAGGGGTGAAGTATAACTAGAGAAAGATTAAAAAGAGAGGGAAAAGTCCATTTCAAGTAGTTCACTCTTCCTGTCCAGACACCTTGTGTCTGCCTTGTCACTTCTATGGGATGTCTTTATAGTTCCACTATTCTTAGCTACATCTTATATCAAATAATTATGTTACTGAGTTCATAGCCAGTAAATTAACAAATTCACATATCAGAGCTCTCTACTCACAGTGGAATTAACAAATTCACATAGAGCTCTCTACTCACAGTGGAATTAACAAATTCACATATCAGAGCTCTCTACTCGCAGTGAAATTAACAAATTCACATATCAGAGCTCTCTACTCGCAGTGGAATTAACAAATTCACATATCAGAGCTCTCTACTCGCAGTGAAATTAACAAATTCACATATCAGAGCTCTCTACTCGCAGTGGAATTAACAAATTCACATATCAGAGCTCTCTACTCGCAGTGGATTTAACAAATTCATATATCTCTACTCACAGTGGAATTGGAGAGATAGTTGCAGTCAAGCAATTACACAAATCTTTACCAGACATTAGTCCATAGACCCAACGGAATAAACAGTAGCATGGTTCCAGTCATAACACACAAAATAATATTAATAAAATGCAACAAAAAGTGGAGGTGATTCCAGCAACACAAAATGACAGACACAGAAGGGCAGTAAGTCTTTGGGTGTATTAAGACCTGAAGTCTGCAGCAATGGCTGGAATGTTATCAGTCTGAGACTCTATAGTTGCAGACTTGGATTCTTCCTTGACACGAACAGTGACATTCATCAGCAACTTCAAGGGAGAAGTTAATTTTTGAATTCCTCTGAGTTGAACACAGAGACAGGACACACGAGTATCATCTGTCGGCTCTGTCTGAACGGGCAACACTTGTATGCCTCGATTCTCCTGGAACCACACACACACACACACACACACACACACACACCATATTACTGTGTAATGAATGCTGTTTATAATATCAGCACAGACTATAGTACTAACATTACCCCCTTCACTAGAATGCTAGAATTCACTATTTCCTAGTTGCAATAGCTAAAGTACTCCTTCACAACCTACTCTGGAGTTACACGTGAAAATATGTTGTCTTCACAATACTCAGGCAAAGCCAAGCTGAGCAGTCCTACTCCAGTAAACTCTACTCCAGTAAACTCCTTCACTAGTAACCATTTCATGGTAACATTCTTGAAGCCAAAGTGTAGCCTTATAAAGCATGCTGAGGTCAAAGTACATTCACCTATCCACAGCATGTCCAGTGCATCTCTTGTTGCAGTCGTACTCTGTCTAGAATACTTGGAGACCTTCAATACTTCACAGTTGAAAACAACAAGTTCGGTGATAAACTTTCTTTCCTAATGCAGTGCTTCTCTTAATACTGGCGAGTCCTTCCTAGCTGCAAACTTTGACAGTCCTACTGCAAACTTTGACAGTCCTACTGCAAACTTTGACAGTCCTACTGCAAACTTTGACAGTCCTACTGCAAACTTTGACAGTCCTAGTTGCAAACTTTGACAGTCCTACTGCAAACTTTGACAGTCCTACTGCAAACTTTGACAGTCCTAGCTGCAAACTTTGACAGTCCTACTGCAAACTTTGACAGTCCTAGTTGCAAACTTTGACAGTCCTAGCTGCAAACTTTGACAGTCCTAGCTGCAAACTTTGACAGTCCTACTGCAAACTTTGACAGTCCTACTGCAAACTTTGACAGTCCTACTGCAAACTTTGACAGTCCTACTGCAAACTTTGACAGTCCTAGCTGCAAACTTTGACAGTCCTAGCTGCAAACTTTGACAGTCCTACTGCAAACTTTGACAGTCCTAGATGTAAACTTTGACAGTCCTACTGCAAACTTTGACAGTCCCTAGCTTGCAAAACTTTGACAGTCCTAGCTGCACTTTGACAGTCCTAGCTGCAAACTTTGACAGTCCTCTACTGCAAACTTTGCAGTCCTAGCTTGAACTTTGACGTCCTACTGCAAAACTTTGAACCCCTAGCTGCAAACTTTGCAGTCTAGTGCAAAATTTGACATCTAGCTTTGCAAACTTTGACGTCCACCGCAACTTTGACAATCCTACTTGCAAACAAACGTTGACAGTCCTAGCTGCAAACTTTTGGGACAGTCCTAGACTGCAAACTTTGACAGTCCTAGCTGCAAACTTTGACAGTCCTAGCTGCAAACTTTGACAGTCCTAGCTGCAAACTTTGACAGTCCTAGCTGCAAACTTTGACAGTCCTAGCTGCAAACTTTGACAGTCCTACTGCAAACTTTGACAGTCCTACTGCAAACTTTGACAGTCCTAGCTGCAAACTTTGACAGTCCTAGCTGCAAACTTTGACAGTCCTACTGCAAACTTTGACAGTCCTACTGCAAACTTTGACAGTCCTACTGCAAACTTTGACAGTCCTAGCTGCAAACTTTGACAGTCCTAGCTGCAAACTTTGACAGTCCTAGCTGCAAACTTTGACAGTCCTAGCTGCAAACTTTGACAGTCCTAGCTGCAAACTTTGACAGTCCTGCTGCAAACTTTGACAGTCCTGCTGCAAACTTTGACAGTCCTGCTGCAAACTTTGACAGTCCTAGCTGCAAACTTTGACAGTCCTAGCTGCAAACTTTGATAACCCTTACCTAGAGGCTACACAGTATATCACACGTGCTACTAATGTGCCACTGCCATATGCACTTGCACTGTGTGTGTGCATCTACTTGTACATACACACACACATACATACATACAGACATAACTAGTGATGTGCTTAAGCACAAATGGCGAGCGAGCCTAAAACTACACTATTTTTAAATAATTGATTTCAGCTTCTAATACTAAGCTACTAAAAAAGGTTGAGTTCTTAAATTACGTATATTAGTGATTGGGTCCACCTCGACCAAAAGCACTAGCAGATTTTTACCCGGATTAGCCCGTCCTAGTAGTGTGTTCAGTGTTGTTTTCAATAAATTTAAGAGTCCGATATTATTGTCACTTTGGCTATTTTCAGCCTAAGGAAATTTTCTACCTTCTTGAGAAATGTTTATAGCTAAGGTAACTCTAATAGTTCGAGCTCCTAACTAACACAAAAATGCCAGGGTCAAAGTACAAAAATGATATATGTACGTCCAAACATACACATAAACAAATATCCCCGATTTTCAATTGTGTTACTCCTAATAGTGTCTCGCTCGCTGGTCAATGACTAAGGTATATAAGTCTCTAACAGTGACTTGCTCACTTTACTCTCTCTCTCGTCTCCTACAGTATATCAGTGATAATGGTAGCTACAAAACTTCATGCCTTCATTCTAACCAAGAGCCAACATGTATGGACTGTTGTTGTTGTACTCTGTGGGTCTCTACCCTAGCCTTTCTAACCAAGAGCCAACATGTATGGACTGTTGTTGTTGTACTCTGTGGGTCTCTAACCTGCGCAAGGCTTCCCTCATACATAACTTATTGACACAGTACAAATTAACTTGTTTGTGGGTAGTCTTTCGACTAAAAGTTAAATTGTTGGGATTTATTTGTGCCAATGTAAAGGCAATAACTGTGTAAAAGAGATGCCTGGTAATGGGAGATACCAGTGACAAAGAATGGTGCATATAAGGGGCGGTGCCCATGGACAAGGAGTGGTGTCTATGGTAAGGGGTGATCACTAATAACTTACCATAAATGCGCTGTCTAAGCTGACATGTGAGGAACTAGCTTCCAAGGAAATCAAATAACAGAATATCTTGAGCTGCCACACATTAGTGAGAACAAGAGAGAACTCCAACAGCAGCTCTGAGTAGGCACACAAGTCCTTCATGTCACTCCCACTCAACCAGAAGGAAACTGGGACATCTAAACACACAAACACACACAACTAGTATCCACACCATGTCCATGCAATAAACACCTGCAATGTACGTGTATAAATATGTATGTATGTGGTGTGTATAAATATGTATGTATGTGGTGTGTATAAATATGATTGTATGTGGTGGTATAAATATGTATGTATGTGGGCGTGTACTGAACGTACCGTTGCATTTCTCATATTCGAACTCGATCCTCTTCAAGTCTGCCACAATGGACTCTGTACTCACACTAATATTGTCATGGAGACTAATCTCATTGTCTTTATACTGCCCTTGAAGATCGATGGACTGGTCTACATCATTTCTAGTATAATCTATAAACAAAACAACTGTGACACAGGGACCACTAGCTGTGACACAGGGACCACTAGCTGTGACACAGGGACCACTAGCTGTGACTCAGGGACCACTAGCTGTGACACAGGGACCACTAACTGTGACACAGGGACCACTAACTGTGACGCAGGGACCACTAACTGTGACACAGGGACCACTAGCTGTGACACAGGGACCACTAGCTGTGACTCAATAGCTGTGACACAGGGACCACTAGCTGTGACACAGGGACCACTAGCTGTGACACAGGGACCACTAACTGTGACACAGGGACCACTAGCTGTGACACAGGGACCACTAGCTGTGACACAGGGACCACTAGCTGTGACACAGGGACCACTAGCTGTGACACAGGGACCACTAACTGTGACACAGGGACCACTAACTGTGACACAGGGACCACTAACTGTGACACAGGGACCACTAACTGTGACACAGGGACCACTAGCTGTGACACAGGGACCACTAGCTGTGACACAGGGACCACTAGCTGTGACACAGGGACCACTAGCTGTGACACAGGGACCACTAACTGTGACGCAGGGACCACTAACTGTGACGCAGGGACCACTAACTGTGACGCAGGGACCACTAACTGTGACGCAGGGACCACTAACTGTGACGCAGGGACCACTAACTGTGACACAGGGACCACTAACTGTGACACAGGGACCACTAACTGACACAGGGACCACTAACTGTGACACAGGGACCACTAACTGTGACACAGGGACCACTAACTGTGATACAGGGACCACTAACTGTGACACAGGGACCACTAACTGTGACACAGGGACCACTAAATGTGACTACATATTTTCCATTTTAATGCTAATCCCAACAGCACAGAAGTAGTGGTAATATTCTAAGCAAAAATCCACAAACCTGTACATACCGTACCATTTTGTATTTCCGCTGACAAGTTCTTGATAGGACACCCAGACTCGATGGCTCTTCTTAATCCCTGGTTAAATGGAGAGGTCTTACTCAATGCCCCATTCTCAACAGCAGTGTCAGCAGCTGCTTTGGCACCACCTCTACAGAAAATACACATACATGTCTTACATGCACACACACACTACACACTTCTGGACATATACACACATCATGAACTTACGTGGACCAAATAGATATGCGATTGCTGGGAGACTCGATGGCAGGCAAGACACGTCCAGGCTGCTTACAGTCTCTATATATCATATCACATGCACATAGTCTATATATACATCATATCACATGCACGTAGTTTATATATATATATACCATATCACATGCATGTAGTCTATATATCACATGCATGTAGGCTATATATACCATATCACATGCATGTAGTCTATATATACATATCACATGCATGTAGGCTATACATACCATATCACATGCATGTAGTCTATATATACATATCACATGCATGTAGGCTATATATACCATATCACATGCATGTAATCTATATATATATCACATGCATGTAGGCTATATATACCATATCACATGCATGTAGTCTATATATACATATCACATGCATGTAGGCTATATATACCATATCACATGCATGTAGTCTATATATATATATCACATGCACGTAGTCTATATATACCATATCACATGCACATAGGCTATATATATACCATATCACATGCATGCAGTATATATATACCATATCACATGCATGTAGTCTGTATATACATATCACATGCACATAGGCTATATATATACCATATCACATGCATGTAGTCTATATATACCATATCACATGCATGTAGTCTGTATATACCATATCACATGCATGTAGTCTGTATATACATATCACATGCACGTAGTCTGTATATACCATATCACATGCATGTAGTCTGTATATACATATCACATGCACATAGGCTATATATATATATACCATATCACATGCATGTAGTCTATATATACCATATCACATGCATGTAGTCTATATATACCATATCACATGCATGTAGTCTGTATATACATATCACATGCACGTAGTCTGTATATACCATATCACATGCATGTAGTCTGTATATACATATCACATGCACGTAGTCTGTATATACCATATCACATGCATGTAGTCTATATAATATACCATATCACATGCACGTAGTCTATACAACATATCACATGCATGTCATAGATGTCCAGAAACGCCGTAAATTGTCCATCCCATCCCGCAGTCCCATGGGACAGTGGGACATTCCACAGGATGTCCACCTGTCCCTCTACAGATGTGTGTGTCCCACTGTCCATCCCATCCCATCCCATGGTCCCATGGGACAGTGGGATTGTCCATAGCATCCCACGGTCCCATGGGACAGTGGGACATTCCATGGGATGTCCACATGTCTCTCTTACAGATACTTCCACTGTTCATTCCATTCCATGATCCCATGAAAGTATTGTCACAATGAACACTTAGAGTTAAGCTAGAGCGGGCGCGATTAGCGTTAGATTAGCGGAGCGCCAAAGGCGCGACAACACACTTTGACAAGCCGACTGAGCGAAGCGAAGGAGGTGTCATGCTAGGTTTAATACGCAAGAAAGGGTAATTGCTGACAAGGTTACAAGTATGTTAATGATACAAATATTAACAAAAACCACTCATTATCAGTACAAATGTTACACGCAATCTATTTCACAGACCCATGGGACCGTGGGATGGGATGGACAGTAAGATATTCATGTGTCAGTGAGAGGGACAGGTGGACATTCCGTGGAATGTCCCACGATCCCATGGGACCATGGGATGGGATGGACAGTAGGACACATGCATCTGTAGAGGGACAGGTGGACATCCCGTGGAAAGTCCCATGGGGCTGTGGGATAGGATGGACAATTCCATGTAATCCCATGGGACCGTGGGATGGGATGGACAATTTACGGCATTTCTGGACAGCCCTCATGCATGTAGTCTATTATGTAGTGATGTCACTTAAATACTGTTATTTTTAGATACATTAATTAGTGCATATTTGTGATTTTGTGTTTTGTATAAAATACCTTTGTCAATTCCTGTTATTTAAGTTGAGTTCTAATCTTGTATTAAGTTGCAATTACAATTAAACTATTATAAAATTAATCCCAAGTTTATTACAATATACTATATCACATGCATGTAGTCTATATATACACCATATCACATGCATGTAGTCTATATATATATATCACATGCATGTAGTCTATCAGGGTTTCATCTAGGATTTTTGGTTTGGGGGGGTTGGTAACTATGTAGCTATGTGGCTACTGAACTACTCAGGATGTGGTACTTTTAGAGATTTTGAGTCAGATATATTCATGAATTTTCGGCTATGGGTGAGCCTTCCAGTGAATCTGGCTTGCACAAGCCAGCCTTATTGAACTTAAAGAGCACACTGGCTCTAGTACTTGGTCCAAAGACCACACAGTAGTTTTTTCAGATCAAGCAGCACTTGGAAATCGGAATATTGTTGTTAATCAAGCTGATGAAGATAATTTTACTGCTAAGGTTTACCGTCCCTACATCCAAAGTGTAATTGACCATAATATTACTAGCCGGTTGAAATCATCAGATGTTTTTTCTGCTTTTGCAATATTTAATCCGTCCCACTTACCAAAAACTGAAGATTCTCTTTCTCTTTATGGAGAAAACAAGCTTAAAATATTGACCAACTTTTATGGTACACCACAAAGTGTTATTTTTAAACAACAGACTGTGGCAGAATGGAAAATCTTTCGGCGGATACTGTTCACCAACTATAGAGAATCTTCATGTTCTGATGTTTTATCTGATCTTTTAACAAATCACACACTGAAAGCTGGCTTTCCAAACCTTGAACGTTTGGCTTCTCTCTGTGTGGTACTTCCAGTTACCACAGCAACTGTAGAAAGAAGCTTTAGTGACATGAAGCTTGTAAAGACAAGGTTGAGAAGCAGGCTCAGTGAAGAAACTCTTGATCAAGATATGCGAGTTTGCATTGAAGGTCCTGAGAAATTAAGTTATAGAGAGCTAGAAACAATAGTAGAACACTGGAAGAACCAGAAAAAGCGCAGACTTGCCATTTAAACTTTTGCACACACTCACAATTTTATCATCTATCTGAATATTTTCTTTTGGGGAGGGAGTTGAGGAATTTGGGGGGGAAGTTGAGGACTTTGGGGGGGGAAGTTTCCCCCCCTGCACCCCCACTAGATGAAACCCTGTCTATATATATATCACATGCATGTAGTCTATATATATATATCATATCACGTGCATGTAGTCTATATATACCACATCACATGCATGTAGTCTATATATACACCATATCACATGCATGTAGTCTATATAATATATCATGCATGTAGTCTATATATATATTATATCACATGCATGTAGTCTATATATATACCATATCACATGCATGTAGTCTGTATATACAATATTACATGCATGTAGTCTATATATACCATATCACATGCACGTAGTCTACATATACATATCACATGCACGTAGTCTACATATACATATTTCATGCATGTACTATAACAAATGGTGTGTTACACATGATAAGTAAGCCAGTCAGTAAAAACAGTGATTAATACTCATGTATTAATTATTAACTTAAAATTACAGGGTCAGTATCTTAATTGGCGAGTAAGCGAAGTGAGACTTTATCAGGGGTGTACAAACTAATATATATATATATATATATATATTTATTGCAGCTTTGATATTTTTACTTGAATATTTCCGCATCACGCGAGCGTTCTGTATTCTCCCATATTGTACGGTTTATATTGTACGGTACACTACGCATGCGCGTAGCGAGTAAAATCAATGAAAATTGAATTGTAACCGGTTGAGAAAAAATATCAAGGCAGCAATAAATCACTTATCCCACTCGTCGTACAATATGGGAATGATATTTTACTCTCACGCCACATTTTCACTCGCCTTTGGCTCGTGAAAATATTTTGCGTGCTCGTAAAATATTTTCCCATATTGTACTCTGACTCGTGCTATAAGTATTATATATATATATATATATTATATATAATTAGTAATTCCGAGAGTCGCAAGGTTTAACTACTTTATGCCATAGTTACGAATTTAAACAGTGTAAAAGACCAACTAATAGCAGAATATTGTATTGTTGCATTTTGGGGGAAATATTATGTCCAACATTAGCAAAGGTCACTCAACACCAACTACAAAATGTGTGTTTCTTTTCCATTTCTGCCGCCTTCAAACTAAACCGAGCGACATACTGAGTGAAATTCACAAGACAGACGTTACACTCTAACAAATAATTCTCCATTTTAAACAGGGATTGAGTGACCCTCTGCAAAGCAAGCTTTGTACAAATACCAAAGCAATACATTTTCCTTCCTAGTTGAAAGGACTCAAGACACATCACTTTATACATACCATAATATTATTTGTACATCTCACTCTTTTTTATGTTATGCGATTTAAACACTTCTGTGGTAGAAAGTTACGTATTATCTGCAGGAAATGTGGAGGGTGATATCACTATTACTGCATAAGCAACTATGGCATTTATACAAATATAAATAAGTAAGTATATTACATAAAATACTCACACTATTCGACATGCATCAATGACACACAGAGGCCGGCACTTCTGGGCGTTCATGCGATTGATGATGCCAGGCAAGTGAAAGCAGAGGTCCAGGTCGGGCGTCCTGGGACAGTCCACTGGTGCTATATAGCTGTTCTGCGAGGTGTCATTCACACCGTGGCCTGAGAAGTAGAACAGACCATAAGTGTTGATGACAAGACTCCTGTAGAACAGAGTGAGAGCAGACTGCATCTCAGAGTAGGTGAGGTCCACTAGGGCAAAGACTTTGAAGTCCAGATCCTTCAGGACAGCACTTAACTGCTGGATGTCATTCTCTGGAGAGTGGAGTCGATTTAAATGGTTATAGCATCCGTTGCCAATGAGCAATGCCACCTTGTCATGGGCTATAGGGAGGGACACAGGAAATCACATGACACCAAACACTAGGGCCAGTTTATATTGAGCAATAATTGTATAACAATCTTTCATCACTGCACTGGTAGCAGCATGTGATTGCTTGATGAACAAAGTAGTCGTGCATTATGAGACTAGTTACAAGAACTATTGGTAAAAATGGGAGCCCTCAAAATGGGAAGTGCTTAAAAACAGTACAAGTATTTTTACTCAATTTACCAAATGGATTTGAGTATTTCATGAGTACTTTATGACCTGTACTTAAGTGTGCTTAAGCACGAGTGTCAAAGTTTTCACTCTACATCTGTCTCCCACCCAGGCCTTGCCCTCTTGATCAGGATGATTGTCAGCAATAATTCCTCAAGTGCATGGTCTAGCTATTGTGTATGGTCTAGCTATTGTGCATGGTCTAGCTATTGTGCGTGGTCTAGCTATTGTGTATGGTCTAGCTATTGTGCGTGGTCTAGCTATTGTGTATGGTCTAGCTATTGTGCATGGTCTAGCTATCGTGTATGGTCTAGCTATTGTGTATGGTCTAGCTATTGTGCGTGGTCTAGCTATTGTGCGTGGTCTAGCTATTGTGTATGGTCTAGCTATTGTGCATGGTCTAGCTATTGTGCGTGGTCTAGCTATTGTGCATGGTCTAGCGATTGTGCGTGGTCTAGCTATTGTGCGTGGTCTAGCTATTGTGCGTGGTCTAGCTATTGTGCGTGGTCTAGCTATTGTGCGTGGTCTAGCTATTGCTAATGCCACAGTAGAGTTAGTTTTCAATACAAAAAGTGTGGTACTAATTTGAAATACTACAGCAGTGGAAAGCTTGGCGCTCTATCTGTGTCC
>WLWD01004959.1_pt1 | contig 12573 bp, 6 predicted proteins | sample 6712731 | NCBI WGS metagenome assembly WLWD01 (sample SAMN12718690, study PRJNA576275) | sponge metagenome | isolation source: marine sponge | host: Mycale hentscheli | place: New Zealand: South Island, Marlborough, Capsize Point | collected 2014-11-01
TGGTGCCCTGTTGTCATTCTGGTTGGTCTATCAATTTACCTAAATTGTGCCACTCTGTCTCGTCATGTCGCGGGGGGGGGGTGGGGAGAGAGAGAAGAGATTTGACTTCAGAGTGGAGTTCATCACTGGAACGGAGTTTGGGACAGGTGAACACTAGTGAAGGGAATTTAACATATGTGGAGTGTCCATAGAACAGAGCCTCCCACCTTACTGATTCATCCATATTTTTACGGAAATTGCTGATTCAACACTGATTTCCCCCTGAAACTTTGAAAATGTTAGACCTTGAAATTTTACCCTTGATAATATACCCTGATGAAGGTATAAATTTTGAACAACTACTTATGCACTACTGAAGTAGCCTGGCTGGCTACAAAATATCTAATGTATGAATGTGTTATGGAATGTAATAATGCAGAGCACAAACTCCAATCTAAGGATCTTGAGTTTAAATGAACTGTATTTAAGCTAATTTTACTTGTGACTCTCTGTATGTAGGGTTGTGAAGTAGGAGGTGAAACCAACTCCACAGGGTCAACACATGTCCAAAAGTATCATTAAAAGAAGACTCGGTGTTCCTCCGTGAAGAGTGTGCTAATAGCTACTCTTGGACTTCAATATAAGAGGTGAGGAACTCCTGAATAACTTTTAACCTACACTAATAAGAAAAGAGGCTTTTTACCTTTTATTCAAGGTAAATTATATATATGCATACTCTAGTGACTAACTCATACATATTTTCATTTAATGCACAGTTAGACAACCTGAAATATATATAGGGTGCGATGGAAAAATTTGGGCTCTAGTCACTTTACGAGCAATTCGTTGAAATCCTGTATATCGATAAACAAATAACACACACACATACTCAAAAATTAATGCACCCATTTGTTTTTAATAGTACATGTCTATACAAACTTCTGATAAGAAGTGAAATTTTAGCAGACATGATGTCCTCTCAATATTAAATTTGAGAGGAGAAATGCTATTTTGGTCAGCCGGCCGTGTAATTTGTGTTACGTAGAAAGTAGTACCCTATTCATTTACTCGGCCCTCTCTCTTTATGTTGTACAATCTGCCGAAGATACTGTTGAAAGAAACTGAGCAGGGGATGATGATAGTGAGACACATACTAGCATTAATTCAAAAATGTAGTGCTAATACATTACATACGTATTTAATAGCAACAAGACTTGTACTTACGAACCTTGGCCAGTGAGCTAAAATTCACTCCTGATGAGATATTTCTGATCTGTAGAATTCTGATTCAACCGCCAAAGTTTCTCCATATCTCACTCGCTAAATTGTGTGCGTGTGTATGTGTATATAGTAATTTATATATAATATATTTGTAATAGCAAAGGTGCACTCACTGTGGACTTATTCAGAGTGCTTATGAAAACACTTTGTTCAGGCCACTGAACACTGTGTAACACTTATAATTAACTCACTTTATTTTGTGTGTTTTAATCTTATTATTTTCTGTTGTTGTCCTACCACTTTCCACTACTTCCGCTCCCCTGGTGTGTGCTGGCAGCTGATTGGTCAGTTGTTAGCACATGCTTTCCAGCTGTTTCCATGTTAGCTGTTTTTGTTATCTTTAGTTTTATCTCATACTTGTGGTCACTTGACTCTTGTATTTAGTGGTCATCAGCTCTAGTGCTTGTGGTCTACTATTTTATATCAAACTTGTCTAACCAATATATCTAATTCTGTGTGTGTGTGGAGACAGTGTAACTTGTCAGTGGAATTACAACCCATGAGAGTTATATATTCTAGCTTCTAATACATACACTCAGGACTGTCTCTAATTCAGGATTCGCATTGGATACTTCCAGTGTTAGAACCCGCATCAACATACATTTTTGGGTCCTTCGAGCCGGATACAGCAACTAGCTTATCTGTTATCTCCTCTACTATTCTTCAACTCAACTGAGTTCCAATTATCTATTATTCTTCAACTCAACTAAATTCTAACCTACTTCTGTGGCTACAACTTTGACCTATTCAAAGTAATAACTGAAATTGTAATTGCTATTGGACATCTCATTCTCATCGATTTTGAAAATGGCTACATCAGAGTATCGAAAACGTCGTTCTACTGCAAAGAGCAGCCTTACAAAAGTCATCACTCAGATTCAAACTCAGGAATCTATTGAACCTAGTCATCGAGACAGATACACTCTTGATCATCTGTCTGAACTCTTACAGCGGGCAGAAGATGCTTACACAATTAACTATGAGTCATTGGAGTCTCCCTCTACTGAAGAAGAGAACTATTATCATGACTTCACTAAACTTGCGGATGATGCACGGCTACGCATCAGTTCCATGATGGAGCAACGTGAGTGCTACAGAATGTTTGACACTCTCAGTCATGAGGTTGAGGACTGGGAGGAAGTTGATACTGCGGAATTACAAGATGTATTTTTAGCTGAACTCCCCAGACTTCAGAAAGCTTTAGATGAATTTCGTATCAGCTCTTGTTCTACTGGTGCTTCCAAAATAGCTTCACTTAAGGCCCATGCTAAGGACCTACGACGCCGTCTGACCAGACTAAAGCAGAGGGCAACTCCAGAAACATCAGCTACAACACCAATAGCGGTTCACGATGACTCTGAAGACACTTATCGTCATGAGAAGAAAGCTCGTATGGTTCCTCTACCTACCTTCAAAGGTGATCTTGCTGACTGGCGCTCCTTCTGGAGGAGGTTCCAAGATTATGTCGGAAAGCTTAAGAGGATCACAGATGACGAGAAACTTAGCTACCTTCAAGACTGTTTGAAAGATCCAATTGCTCAGGATATTGTTGCAGATTCGATTAGGAATGGTGATAGTTTTAAAGAAGTGGAAAAGCGTTTACAAAGGAAGTATGACCAGCCCAGGGAGGTTTTCACTGAAGCTTTACGTGGAATGATGATTATTCCTAATGCCTCTTACTCACGTACTGGTTTGGCCAACATGGTCAAAAAATTCAACAAGTACAGGAATATTCTACTACGCTATGGTGATGGCTCTGCAGATCAGGTGTTTACAGCAATAATGGAAACTCACATGAGTCACAAGCTCCTAGAGGAGTGGCGCCTATTCACTAAAGATCAGTCTAGCATTCCACCTGGAAGTCTGCTCATAGACTTCTGTGACCAGCGAGAACTTGTTCTTAGTTACAATGGCAAAGATTGCAGTCGTGATGTCAAGCCATCTTCTCACAAGCCTTTCTCCAGGCAGACTAATGGATTATCAACTACAAAATCCAATAAGTCACAGTTCTCCTTGCATGCAAAGGAACTGGTCCACTGCAAACTGTGTCCATCTGAGAAGCACCCATTGTACTTGTGTCCAGAGTTCAAGTCTCGTGATGTATCATCTCGCCATCAAACTATTCAATCACTGCAAGCATGCTTCAATTGTCTGGGTACTAATCATTCCTCTAGACAATGTACTAGTAAGTCACTATGTAAAGTATGTGCTGGAAAACATCACACTCTCCTTCATCAGCCTGACCGACCTACTATTACTACTTCTCAGACCCCAGCTGTTTCTCAAGCTCCAGCCACCACTACTTCTCAGGCTCCAACAACTACTTCTCAAACACCAGTCACTTCAACTGCTCCTGCTCAGGCTTCCTCACTTGCTGTGACTATTCCTGACAAGACTGCTCTTGTCTGGTCTTGTCAAGTTCTTCTTGAAACTGATGGTCATGCACAACTGGTGAGAGCCATGATTGATCCTGGTTCAACCTTTTCTTTTCTAACTAACAAAGTAGCTACTGCTCTCAAAGCAAAACGTATTCCTTTTGCCACTTCTATCAAGGGTCTAGCAGAATCACATGCCGCTACTAGCAACTTCAAGGTGAATGTTACTCTCAAGGCAGCCAACAAGCCGAACGAACAACCTCTCCAACTTTCTCCATCTGTTGTTACTTCAATAACAGGAAATACTCCTGCAAATGATATCACAAGTCACAAGGACTTGGAGTTCACTAGTAAGTTGGAGTTAGCTGACCAAAGCTTTGGCTCTCCTGGCAGGATAGATCTTTTGCTGGGACAAGACATCATCCATCGCATACTGCGACAAGGATTTTTGAACTCGCCTACTTCAGACCTCTATAGTGTCAATACCATGTTTGGTTGGGTCATTGGGGGCTATTGCACCTCTCCTTCCCAAGTAGTGACTGCTCACATCTGTTGTAAAGCTAGTATAGACGCTGACACCAATGACTTGCTACGGGCATTTTGGGAAACTGAGGAACCTCCTTCTGATGTTGACCAGTTATCTCATGATGACCAAGTTGCTATCACCCATTTCAAGGATTCTGTGTCAAGGGAAAATGATGGTCGGTACATAGTCCAACTCCCCAGAAGGGAAACAGCTCCACCATTGGGACATTCTCGTTCTCAAGCTATCAGGAGATATGAGCAGAACCAACGCTTACTTATCAAGCGTGGCAAGTGGTCAGATTTTCAGACTGCTGTGGATGAGTACGCTGTACTTGGCCATGCTGAACTGGTACCTACTCCTGATCTTACCAAACCAGACTCTCAGACCTTTTACATGCCAATGCACGGTGTTGTGAAAGAATCTAGCACATCCACCAAACTCAGAATAGTGTTCGACGCTTCAGCACGTACAACTTCAGGTTATTCTTTGAATGACACACTCATACCTGGTCCAACACTCTATCCTCTCCTAACTAATATCTTACTTCGCTTCAGACAACATGTCATTGGGATGTCAGCGGACATCTCAAAGATGTTTAGAGAGGTGTCACTTCACTCTAATGACCGGGACTTACATCGCTATGTAGTCAAGGATAAAGCTGGACAATACCAGGACTATAGAATGACCAGACTAACTTTTGGAGTAACATCTTCTCCTTTCTTGGCTACCCAAGTCCTGCGGCAGCTAGCTAGCGACTATGAGCAGGAATTTCCTGAGGCATCAGCTCTCATTCACTCGTCATTCTATGTGGATGACTGTCTTACTGGTGCAAACAACTTGGAAGAAGCTACACACATACGAGAGGCACTTAACCATCTTCTGGACAAAGCACAGATGACTCTAAGAAAGTGGAGATCAAACTCTATTGATCTGAAGGCAAAGATTCCAGAGGGTTTGCTAGAGAAGGATGAAGTTCAATTGATTTCTGCTCCATCTTCATGTCATAAAGCACTTGGTGTTCACTGGAACACAGCCAATGACTCACTACACATTGCTACACCAACACTTGAGAATATTGACTTACCAACCAAACGTCAGGTTTTATCGGATGTAGCCAGGACGTTCGATGTGTTGGGCTGGTTTTCCCCAGTAACAGTAACATTGAAGATACTTCTTCAGAAGATTTGGCAACTTGGGATTGGATGGGATCAGTCTATTCCACAAGATTTAGCTGACTACTGGAAGACTTGGAGAAAAAAACTACCCTTAGTGACAGAGCTTCCAATTCATCGCTACTACTACCATCACAACAAAGAAAGACTTAATCTACAGTTACATGGTTTTTGTGACTCTTCGCAAGTAGCATTTGCTGGTGTAGTTTACATACGGGCTACTTACACTGATACTTCAGTTTCAACTACACTGGTGATAGCCAAGTCTAAAGTGGCTCCACTGAAGACTCAAACTATACCCAAACTAGAACTGTGTTCTGCAGTTTTGTTGAGCAAACTACTATCTACAGTGAGTAGAGAGCTCAACATTGATATGAAGGATGTTTTCGCTTGGAGCGATTCTACCATTGCTCTGGGTTGGATTAACACATCACCACACCGTCTGAAAACTTATGTGGCCAATCGTGTTGTGTCAATTGTCGATCGAATTCCAGCTAATCACTGGAGACATGTATCCTCTCCAGACAATCCTGCTGACCTTGGATCTCGGGGAACCACAGCAGGAGTGCTTGTTAAATCTCAACTTTGGTGGTCAGGTCCATCATGGCTCTCACAGCCTCCTGACTACTGGCCAGTACAGAAATTACAGATACACACTACTTCACTCCCAGATGTGAAGTCTACAGCACTCACTATTGAGACCCATCAACATAATGAGGATATCACTTCCAGATTTTCATCATTTTCAAGGGTAATTCGTGTGGTCTCTTGGATGTACAGGTTCATCAATAATGCAAGGAGCAAACTGCCAGACAGGGTCTTCTCATCTCAACTGTCTGTGCAGGAACTTCAAGCATCTGAAACTGTAATATTCAAATTGCATCAGCAACATTTCATGTCCAAAGAACTCGCTGCTCTCAAGACTAAAATGGCTGTATCAGTTTCAAGTCCTCTTCACTCACTTCATCCTATCCTGGACTGTCATGGTGTACTACGTGTTGGAGGAAGACTATCCCAGTCTGGCTTGTCTTATAGTCAATGTCATCCAGTCATTTTACACAAGAAGGCACATCTTAGTAAACTTATTGTGCATCATCTTCACATCGTCCATTTCCATGCAGGTCCTACACTTCTGATGGGCTTACTTGCACAGTGCTACTACATGATTGGAGCTCGACGACTTGTCAGAAACATATCTCGCAACTGTGTTGTCTGCCAGAAGACATATGCTAGGACATCTAGTCAAATTATGGGAGAACTACCCTCAGCCAGAATCATGCCAGCTCCACCATTCTCCAAGACTGGAGTGGACTTTGCTGGTCCAGTCACCCTCAAACGTGGACATACTCGGAAGCCCAGCTATGTCAAGGCTTATATCTCACTATTCATATGTCTAGCTACCAAGGCAGTACATCTTGAGCTAGTTTCCAGTTTATCTACTGCTGACTTCCTTGCAGCCTTTCGTAGATTTGTGGCAAGACGTGGTTGTCCAGTTGAGGTGCTTAGTGATAATGGCACTAATTTTGTTGGAGCTAATAGAGAACTCCAGGAACTATACCAACATTTGGATTCTCAAGAAAGCAAACAAGAAATTTGCGAATACTTCACATCTAACCGCATCACTTGGAAATTTTCACCAGGGCGAGCACCACACTTTGGGGGATTATGGGAAGCCGCAGTCAAATCCACAAAGTCACTGCTGAAGAAACTTCTTGGCTCACAAAGTTTAACTGTGGAGGAATACTGGTCTGTCCTTGTTGATGTTGAATCTATTCTCAATAGTCGTCCGTTGTGTCCCTTAAACACTTTACCTGCGGATGGATTGGAAGTTCTTACTCCAGGCCACTTTTTGGTGGGAAGACCTCTCACTGCATTACCTCAACTCTCATTGAAAGACTTGCCTATGTCATCTGTCAAGCGATGGAATCTCTGCCAAAAGGTCTCGGCTGAGTTCTGGCAAAGGTGGTCAAGAGAGTACTTGCAGATACTCCAAAAGCGACATAAATGGAAATCAACGCACAGGAACTTTCGTGTTGGAGATATTGTCCTCGTGAAGGATCAAGTACTGTTCACCCATTCCTGGCCACTAGCACTTGTTACTAAACTACACCCTGGGTCAGATGGATGTGTGCGTACAGTGACTATTCGTACTTCTAAAGGAATTTATACTCGACCTATCGTAAAACTTGTTCTACTAGTTCCACAAGGAGAGAACAAAGACTTTCCACCTCAGTCGAAGGAGGGGGGAGAATGTTCAGGCCACTGAACACTGTGTAACACTTATAATTAACTCACTCTATTTTGTGTGTTTTAATCTTATTATTTCCTGTTGTTGTCCTACCACACCACCACTTTCCACTACTTCCGCTCCCCTGGTGTGTGCTGGCAGCTGATTGGTCAGTTGTTAGCGCATGCTTTCCAGCTGTTTCCATGTTAGCTGTTTTTGTTATCTTTAGTTTTATCTCATACTTGTGGTCACTTGACTCTTGTATTTAGTGGTCATCAGCTCTAGTGCTTGTGGTCTACTATTTTATATCAAACTTGTCTAACCAATATATCTAATTCTGTGTGTGTGTGGAGACAGTGTAACTTGTCAGTGGAATTACAACCCATGAGAGTTATATATTCTAGCTTCTAATACATACACTCAGGACTGTCTCTAATTCAGGATTCGCATTGGATACTTCCAGTGTTAGAACCCGCATCAACACACTTGTTACACTAGTTTGTATCTACATACACACATACACAGGTCTGCACTGTTAAAACATTACATACATACGTACGCTCAATCCTATTTTATCCAAATACCTCTATTACAGGCACGCCTCTTTACAGGGCAGGGCACAAGTTAGCCACTCAATTAATCAATTCTTGCCTCACAATTTCGCTAATTTGACCACCATTACCCAATTGTGTCAGCACAAGCCGGTTATTTCTGGTTCCATAAAATTGTAGAGAAGCCTACTAAGGGTTGCAAGTGAAAGAGGACTGTACTTAATGCTTGGAAAAATTCCCTTGTAGCTGGCATTTCTGAGATACAGACACCCTCGGGTCCCATGGTGCCTGGTTAAGAGGGGATTGAGTGTACATGCATACATACATACTTACATACATACATGCATACATACATGCATCCATACATGCATACATACATGCATACATACATGCATAGATGCATGCATACATACATAGATGCATGCATACATACATGTATACATACTTACATACACAGAGCTGGGCAATATTGGATAATCACAGGCGATATGATACTTACCTGCATTATCGCGATAGAGCGATATATGATATTTCATAAATAATATTTAACAAAGTAAATTTTATCCAGACAAAGTTAGTCCGTGGGGCAAGACTATGTTGGCTTTCTTTAGACAGAATTTTAACTCGCAACCACTGCTAGCTACTTTTAAAACTTTGCTAGTACATTACGGACATGTTTGCAAACCACGAAATGGCTGTTCCTTTAATCTGTCGTGCGCATGAAGTTCATGCATTAGTTTAACGACCCCAACAGTTTTCTGAAAAAAAGGCAATATCAGTTTTTTATCGCGGTGCAACGATAATACCGGTATATCGCCCAGCTCTATACATACATACATACATACATATCATACACACGTATATACATACACACACATACATACATACATACATACATGTATACACACTCGTACACTATCATGGTTCCTATGTTATCATGTAGGTGAGCGTTTATAAGGGTTTACATGTAATAAAATCAAAGCTCAAGTTTTATTTTGATGGATTTCATAATACTGTAGCTTGAGTGGTTAAATTTATATGAATTTTATGACTGTAAGTTGTCTGACATTCAAATAGTGATTGTAGGTGACACATATTCAGGGTTTGTAGCTGTTCTTGTGCAAGAATAATATCTGATAATGTTCATGTGTACATATGTGCCAAAGTGCTTCTTGATTGAAAATGACCACTCAGGATAGTATCTAGCTGTACTCTGACTTTACACTGTATATCCTGTGCAGTAAAATTTAGCTGTATCAATGGCTAACAGTACTCTCTTTCTTACTCTTTATATAGTCCACCTTTTCCATGAGGCTTTTCCCCCTTCTTCCATACTGTTAATGTGCTCTTGACTTATTTTCCTACTTATGTAACATAATGAAGTACATGCACTGATCCTCTGCTTTTTTGTTGCCTATGCACACACGTAACATTACACTTTGTGTTATGTTTCGTGATTGATGTTGTGGCAACGATGGGAAATTTGGCTAGCTTAACACTATCAAGTTATATTTTCTAAATTTTGATGACCATTACCAAATCTGGGATAACAACATGGACCCCTCGAGAAGTTGTGTGGCTGTGCTGGTCTTATGAGTCGCAGTTAGTCTTAGTGAAGTGAGGAGAGAGGTAGGAGTTGTAGACAGAGCCAGTAAGAATCGTGAGTTAAAGATCAAGGAAGCTCCACAGATACAGATGACACCTGAGTGTTCAGTAGCCTCGACCCATGGGTAGGAGTAGAATGGAGTAGAGCAGCGCAGGTGTCTCAGCTCTGGCCACTTTCCTCCCTCCAAAGTCACTGCCACTAGGGAAATCCCATACACTCTCAAGTCTTGTTGTAACTTATTGAACACGTGGGAAATCTGAACTGAGAGGGGAGTGGCTGACAATGATATAGTCTGTTCACAATCCATTCACGCATGCGTCAGGTAAAGGGTTTATATGCAATGAATTAGGCAAGATGTACACAACTGGGAATATATAGATCGATGTATGGATAGGATTAGAAAGAAAGAAATAAGAGGGTGAATTACATAGCAGTGAGGTAAAGTGTATGCATCACAATATTCATATGGTATAGAGTGAAGAGTCCATAACAACCTGACAACAACAAGTTAAACAGAGACATGGGTTTAGAGCTTCCAGGATGCTGGTTGTGCTGCCTGCAAATCACCGTTCAGTATTATATTAAACAGTAAGCATACCCTCCAGTAATCTTGCTGCTTACATTGTGTTTAATATATCACCATGGAGAGTTCAACTTCAGTTGACCCCTGAAGAGGACTTCGGCAAGAAGTCGAAACGTTGGGTTAAGTTTTAATTAACATGTGCTGCTAGAATGAGAAAAGTTCCTATTATTAGTATATATACATATATATAATACTTATAGCACGAGTCAGAGTACAATATGGGAAAATATTTTACGAGCACGCAAAATATTTTCACGAGCCAAAGGCGAGTGAAAATGTGGCGTGAGAGTAAAATATCATTCCCATATTGTACGACGAGTGTGACAAGTGATTTATTGCTTCTTTGAAATTTTTCTCAACCGGTTACAATACAATTTTCATTGATTTTACTCGCTACGCGCGCGCTACAAGGAGCGTACAATATAAACCGTACAATATGGGAGAATACAGAACGCTCGCGTGATGCGGAAATATTCAAGTAAAAATATCAAAGCTGCAATAAATATATATATATATTATATATATACGTATTTTGTTTTATTTTTCTTTAAACAGCCTGTATATAAATTATAGCAAGTACACAAAATGAATTCAAAAATTTAGGATTTTTGCATTATTACTGCGTATTATAATAAAGCACCAAAGGTGCGAACCCCCAGCGCTATTGTGAGGCTGCGCTCCGGGCTGCTTGATTATGTAGGAACAGGAACCGGGCTGCCTTGGTACTTGCTGCCACTAGTTCCAGTTATCACAACTCCCAGATAGAATGATTAGGTAGCTACCTCCTGAAGCGTCAAGTGATTTAAGTTTTAATTCAAATACGCAAGTATGATGACATAGAATACAGAAACGGATAGAAAAGACTTGACCTATGACCTTGCGTGGACTGGCCTTAAATAGTACAGGCCAGGACACGCCTACAAAAGGAAGTTTCTAGAACAAAACTCTAATAAACGCTACACACACACACTTGGACAAGAATGTTCTTGGAGCTACCACTAGTTAGTTCTCCCCCTCCCCCCCCCACACACACACACACACACCCACCCACAAACTCTCTAACTACTTGCTAATGAGTTCTATTATATAAACAAGTTCTTTCAGGCTCTTCAGCCTGCTCCTGCTTGCTTCTCTGTTAGGTATCTGCTTCTGTGGCTCCGCCCTCTGGGTGGAGTCACTCGCTGAATTGCATCAGTACTAGCTTTTGTGGGTTTTGCCCCCTATCATTACGTCATAATTACTTGAGCAAATAATTTCTTGCTGTCCATCATGGTTTGGCTTTGTACTGTAAAGTTAACGAGTGCTGGAATTGGAGTTACGAGGGTCAAAATACAAATTGACATACGTACGTCCACACATATTTTCAAACAAACAAATATCCCCGATGTTCAATTGTGTTACCCCTGATAGTGTCTCACTCTCTTCGCTCGCTCGCCAATTATATATATATATATATATATATATATATATTAGTTGAAACCTTCAGTGTTACATTTTGTAGCTCTAGGTTAACATTGAAAATGGATACTGGTAAATGTCTCTGGCCTTTTAGCTTCTTTGCTTATGAAGACAGCTTTTACATATACTGTTTTCATTGCTCAAGCTATATTGATACCTAATTAGAATAGCCAATAAATCATTCATTTGGTCCTGAGATGATTTTGTAAATAGCTTGCTAGTGTATAGTGGCACTTGTGGGCCTCCCTCAGTGAAGCTCATGAATTCCTCCTTCAGGCTCACACAATGGTGACAGCAATTAAGCTGCTGCCACCAGAATCAGTATGCCTTCCCCTCGACAGCCCCCCCTCGAAAGGTGGACTCAGGATTATACTAGTTTAATCTAACGAGATCAGATGGCACAAATGGCAGCTGAGAACTGACTGACTGCACACACAAAACACGAAGTCTTATATGCACAGCCCGGACAACAACAATGAACAACAAGATGTAGACACACACAGGTGACATGACTTTAAAAATTAACTAAGTCCCATAACCGAAAATACATGTAACTGAATCCAAAACAAGCACAAACATATAATGTTCAATTCATAGTTCCTGGAATGTGGGCGGCCCCACCAATTTAGTTGGGATGTCGTCCCACAGCGCTGAAACTACGCACTTATGGTGCTTCATTATGCCAGTGAACTAAAACACACACTTTATTGCACAATCTAATTGTAAGCCATATATCATCTCTAATATATACTTCGTTTGATCTGGTTTTATAAATGCATTTACAGGGAGTTTTAACTTCACACACATACTTGCTT
>WLWD01001791.1_pt1 | contig 12572 bp, 12 predicted proteins | sample 6712731 | NCBI WGS metagenome assembly WLWD01 (sample SAMN12718690, study PRJNA576275) | sponge metagenome | isolation source: marine sponge | host: Mycale hentscheli | place: New Zealand: South Island, Marlborough, Capsize Point | collected 2014-11-01
TAATTATACACTTCATTAAGCACCTTCAGAGGAAGTAAATTATAACTGCCCCACTTCTGAAAAGCTTTCTGGGCATCAGCAATTACATAAGTATCTTTTCTAGGAATTCAATAAAAAGTTAATTTCTGGTAATTTACTATTATTTCTACAGCATAGCTATTATAGCCAAAGAAAAAGCTAATATAAGCTTGCATAACAAAACAATAGCAAGAGTACAACTAATTATACTATGGAATGAATATAAAATAAACATTATAAATATATACTTATACCAAATACAAATAGCTTGACACATATTCAGTTTATCTTAATAAATTTTCAGTCAAGTTTGGAAATTTTTTCTTGCTCAATCTAATTTAAATCGGAATTACAGTTAAATGCTGGTGAATTTGTCCAGTGAAGCAGTTAATTACAGGATATAGACAGAATTAGTGACAGATGTGCCTTTAAATCAATCCTTGTGTGCATGCTTTCTACTATAATTTCCTAAAAGTGGTTAAAGTGGTTAGTATAAGCAAACATTTTTGTTCATTGTTTATCAGATAGAACTACACATTCTATCTAAAGAATAAGAGAATGTTGTTTATTCCACTGGTCTGTACAGTGGCAGTAGTACTCTTGTTGGCCAGAGGCTCATGAAGATTGTAATTGCTCCTTTCCTCTGTTCTTCCATCATAACTTTTCTGAGGATGACAAGACTTTCCTGTAGTTAAACTAAATAACTACTACTATATTAGTGATCTATTACTTAAACTACTGTTACAAGCTAACCTGTCCCACTCTGTGTCAAATACTAGACATAATGCATACTATTAAAATATACAACTATGTATGTCCATGTTGAGTTGGCACGACCACAAATGTGGCAGAAAAGGAATGCACTTGGCGAACCAGAAACCAATTAAGGTCACATGACAGTAGTAGCTCAAACGTGAAAACGTCGATGCCGATGGGGCGGGTCTAAGGTGCGCACTATTATCGTAAGTTTACCCGTTGAAATGAAAAAGAAGCTATGAACCGGTTGAAGGTTGCGGAGGGTGATCAGGAGCAACTAATGTAGCACAAATCTTCGAGCTAGGAGCTAAGACTGCGAGTGCTGCGTCTGGACCTGCTTTTCTAGCGTAGTGAGCGCTTGCGCTGCGGACAATGGGCGTTGGGAACTAGGTAATTGGCCACAAAAATGTTACACACCCCGAAGGCTAGGCTGCACGGGGCTCGGCCCAAGATCAGTTTTCGGGGAAAAAACTGAGTTCGATTCCCACTGAATGTCACATTTTTTTTTTATTTTAGAGTTTTTCACTTAGAAACTCTCTCCTCCTTTTTCTTTCTCTCTCTTTCCCCTTTTCCCCTCTCCTCTTCCGCTTTTCCCCATTTTTTTCCGTGTCCATGTCTTTCCCCCTCGTTCAGTCTTTTATACCCGAGCCCAGTGATAGCAAAATACCCATGAGACTGAATCAGGAGAGACAAGAAAATCTCATCTAAAAGACCCAACAGTGTCGTTACTTTGTGGCCACACCCAGACTCTACCTATTGTATGATAAAAATTACAGCAGTAATTATTTGGAACAGCACAGTAACACACTCAAATCTATATGCATGCATACTTTTCTAACCTATCCACTAACTTCAGTTTCATAGGTGAGAGGATGTATTCAGTCTGTAATCTTGCATTCATGTGCCATGTTATATAGTTTTTGTGTCTATAAAAACGCTTCTGCCTCTGCAATCTACATCGCTGCATTAATTCATGTCATGTCTGGTTTTATGACGAATTGGTTAGTCTAAATTGCAATTATCCAATTACTTATATTATTCTTATTTCTTTAATGATAAATAATTGATACATAGTGGTAAGAAACTTGGCTCAAAATCAGGCTCTATGAAAAATCAAGTATTACTATTTATACCCTATTTAGGCTTAATAAAAACCATGCCGCTTTTTGGGGGCAGCTTCTATTATTGTACAATAAATTATACATATATAATATATAACATGTAGTTTATTAAAAGTTTGCCTATGCGATACACCTGACATTAAACATTCATCCTACAGGTAATTTTCCTAGATATGGGTATATATAAATTAATTTCATGAAGATTACGTTTGACACTAAATGAATTTAATTTCTTATTCTATGTACATAAAGACTCAATGACACAATTGAATGTCATCACCATGGACTGACTCCCAGACGTCTTCATGTCACATGGAGGAAAGCGACTGACTTCACATTTTCTCGGAAAAAAATTTGAAAACAATAAGTTTAAATTCAGTTTTGTTTGTATCAATCAAATTAGACACTGTAAGTTATGTCTAAAGACAGTAATATCAAACTACACATTTGTATACACTACCAACCCACAATACATGAATGAACTCAACTGTGTATAGTCTAATTTATGTATTAAACTGTGTATTATATAATATATAATACAGCAGCAATAATTGTATTCATAGGATAATGCTCAAAGACATTTCCACTCTAGATTCTAACAATTTTTTGAATGTTTATGATACACTGTACTATTTATTTATTTTTTTATCATTGTATAATCTTTCTCCATGCAGTCTTGTACAGTTTAAAATATTCACATCACTGGAAAATCAAAAATGTGAAATACTTTATCATTTAAATGAAGGTGTGGAATTTTCAGTACGAACATCTGTAGAGAAGGATTGGATTCCTCTTCTTTATCTTTATCCTACTATATCTAGAGGAAATGTTCCGAATAGAATTCGTGGATACGACACATTTATGAAACAGGAAATCCAGCAGAAAACAACTTCAATACAGTTGGAAGTTTGTGACATAACTTTGACAGACACTGTTCAATTACGCTGGCTTCAATTTACCCGGCTCATACTAAATATGCGTGAACTAAAAAATGTGTGGGCTCTAGATGACATAAACATAGCCTTACTTACAGAAACCAACGAAAGTAAATGCATAGTGTCTGATTCTTTCCAAAATGTTACAAAAAGGAAAAAAATTTATAGTAAGCATTTGTAAGTGAACATAGACCCAAGACACAATTGAATATAAATGTTCCTTACCTCTCCAATTTCACATGCTTTCAGCTCAATAGTCATTGTTAATCGCCATGTATTGAATATGATGAATATGATGATGCTTTACCAATTCAGTTCACACAATAACACTTTATCAATTCAGTTTACAATGACTCTTTACCATTCCAGTTCAGCTAATGAATAAATGCACACATGATTGTTGTTGTTACTGACGCATACTTTATTATTACTGATATCGACTGAATTATTAATCAATTATCATTATTAAATCACACTGCATCGTTTATTTACTATAGTTTAATGTATTTATTCTGTAGATGTTTCTTGAGATCTCACTTTCAGTGGTTCTTCATAGCTCCTGTCATCATTGTCCTTGCTATTAATATGTTATTCCTTGTTATGGTATCTGTAATTATGTGGAAACAAGCAAATAAAAGATTGACTAAAATTGAGGACCATCATTTTTTCAATTGGTTGAAATCTGTCCTGTCTCTGGTAGTGATCATGGGATTAACATGGATAGTTGCCGTGGTGATTGTTGCTAGAGAAGAGTTGGCTCCATTGGCTTACATCTACACAATTGCTGTAGCCTTTCAAGGTTTCCTTATGTTCCTAGTGTTAGTGGTGTTTGTGAAACCTGTGCGAGATTACATTAAGACTTGGTTTGAAGAAAAGTTGAATTTCAAAGCAAAACAAATTGTAAGAGTAACTGCACTTAATTTTCTTGACTTCAAGAAAATTCTTTGAATGGAAGTAAGAGTGCTTGGTTCAGACTACCGCTTGCACTCCGAACCTTATAATAGAATGACTGAGAAGTCTGTCTAATTGTTTATGTGGGATATTCTCAAATTTTTCGCTTTTCATTCATCCCTTAACACCAACGATACCACGTTCTCAAGTCAGTTAATGTTTTCTTTTGAGTATGACAATTTTTTTTTTGCTCTTCTAAATACTTTTGTAATTCGTCATCAGCAAAACTAATTGATTGTTCACTCTCTGTGCTAGATGGCGCTACTTGTGGGTGTGGCCTTGTAATGACACAAAAGGGGATTTCCTGTCCTGGCTTTTTAGGCTTGAACTATGAATTCTGACGCAAAGAGTGATTTGGCAGCCACAGCAGTAATGGAGTATGTGGGGACCACAACCCACAACAGTATTATTAACTTATTGCCAGACATTTATTCTGTATGTATGTTTGTATGTTGTTTGTGTGTTAGTTTCAATAGTTGTAGTAGCAGCTGTATGTATCTTTTTTATGTTGCCTAGGTTACTTGTTACAATCTGTGTGAATGTTGTTCTCTCATTTGATTGGTTAGTTTAATAGTTCGTTATCCTCTTTGTGATTGGTCAATTTTACATTTTCTTTTCTTTTCTTGTGATCCCATTGGCGGTCTATAAAAGGGCTGAACATGGACAGTCATGAGTTCTGACTCTCTGATTGAGACACTCTCACTCATTATCTTTATTTGGATTTATAAAATTAAGTTAAAACTTGAACTGACAAGGAAATTAGTATAGCATTGTTGGTGGACTTAGCCAAATAAGCAGAGGGCCCAACAGAGTAGTTCCAGCAGCCATAACTGTTCAGAAACTTTGAGTTGGTGCATAATTAGCTATGTATGAACCAGTACAAACAAAGGCTGCATATTTGGAGGGTATAGCTAGTGATTCTGATAAAGGTACTTTATCTAGAATTCTAGAATTCTACCACAAAATAATTTCTGACCAGACTCTAACTGCTAGTCTTTTTTGAGGTGTTGAGTTGGCAATTGTGTAATAATGCTCACTGCAACATTCTCAGACATCAGATACAGCATGAGCAGATGAAGTTGCGTGTATAATTATTCATCCTGGGTATCACGCCATCTATTTGGAACCTTGGGTGCTCAAGCACTTAGTTCCAACCTAAATAAACAGTTGGTAGGGACATTTTTTTCATATTTCTTACTTGATAGGGAAATGTTTATAACATGATTGGGACATCAATAGACATTATTGTGTTTACAATTTTGGATTAAATTTAAATGTATTGTTGCTGATTAAATGCATGTAATGTATGTTATATTTGAATAACTCAAATAGAGCTGGCCTATATCTTTATAGGAAACACAACTTAAAGAATTATTTTTAAAACATGTTTTGTTTTTAATATACATCTTGCTAAAGTAGTTCCAATAGTAATAGCAGTTTTTCTCTGAACAGTCAATATATATGTAATTACTCTATAGCTATTAACCCAGAGATGCTACAGGGACTTTCTCTTCTCACTACATTCCAGAAATTTCCAGTGCTACTCTTACAGTTAATATCACTCAATTTAGTCAAACGGATATTTGGGATATCTATGAGGATTTGAAGGAAATGAATTGGTTAAAATTACTCCAGAGCATTGTGTCATCATGGAAATGATCTATTAGATATTTTGAACAATTTCACAGCAAATGTAACTTTATTTTGATTTGAATCATGTAACTTTACCTTATATTTCATTACGTTAAGCTAATGATAATAAAACAAGTCTATATTATTACTGTCATTGTCTTAAGAAACGGTTTTGAAAAAAGTTGAATTGCTGAGGGGGGCTAATGGCTGAATATTGTGGTGCTTATTTTCTTTGAATTTTTGCCTAAACAGTGCAATTAAAGTTCTTCATCACCGGCTAAGTAAGACATCTATGTCCCAACTGCTCAATCTCCACATCTCATCATCCCTACACCTTAATCTCTTCTTTACACCATGTGATAATACAGTAGCTCAGAAATCAAGTTTATTAAGTTACAGTAACATCTTCAGGGACCATGATGCCATCAGATTGCTAATTCCTTATCTACATCTACTGCCCGCCTTGTCAGCCATAACTCTTCTGTTCTCAACCAGTGTAGCCTTCTTTTTCTATTACTTATCAGACAAAACCTCCTCAAATCAATTTCAGAGTGCCCATTCTTTGTGGGTTATCACATTGCAAACTAGTTAAAGTCACCATGAGATCTGCAGTATAGTTTATTAAAATGTAAAGCAAACTATCAATACCTCGTATCCACACCCTTTACTAAACCTCTTCGCACAGCTAGTGGTTTGGTAAGGGTCAGCCTATGTGAATGGATATTTGCATTCTAGATTGTTAACTATTATTATGTTCTTAAGAAATTTATGCGACTAATCTATTTATTAATATTTTTATGCAACTACTTTTGGAATAAATTTCATTTAATAAAGTTTGGATACTAATTGCTTAGTTGCTGAATATGGGATTAATGTGCACTCTTGTAACATGCGACTTATTTAATTATGTAGGTGAAACAAAAAAAAAATTACTAAGTTACGATTCTATTAAGAAATGGGTCCATTTTTCTTACCATTCCAATCTCTAGCACTTGCAATTACAACATTATTTTTGTGAGCATCAAATGGAGCTGATCCCAAAGACATTATAGCGAGACAATTAGCTCTACCAACACTTATTATACAATAATCAAATGTACCGTGAATTATAGTAGTGTTGTTTAAGTTAACTAAACTAAAACCAAAACCCCTTAGCTTTGGGGTATTTTACTTTTAGTAAGAATAACCAAACCCAAGCTGTAGAAAACATGAAAAAAAACTAAATATTCTAGAAGACATTAAATTCGATAAAAACTAGAACTACCAGTAGAGTGATGACAAAAACTAAACAATTCACCTTGAATTATGTCATTAAATACAGATATAAATTGCCATCAAGTAGCTAATTATTCTCTGAAAATATCATACTTTATTTATAACACCCAATATTTCATAGAAATATGCTTTTTTTGAAGTTATTTGGGAATACTACCTGTACTACTTTCTTTAAGGAGTCAAATTATTGCAGAAGATGAGATACAATACAAATTAACCAAGACTAAGTCAATTGATAGTATAACTAGCTAAATCTTCTACTTGATATTTAGTCAGGTGGCTTAGTGAAATTACCGTTACCGGGCGGATAAAAGCACCAAATTTTGCATGTGGCTCACCAAAGGTGTACTGAATAATATTGTATGCCCTTGGTGAATTACATGCAAATTTGGTGCTATAGAAACTCATATAACTGAAGAAACGCTATTAACCATTAAAGAAGGCAGCCATTTTGTTTATTTCGTGGCTACGCTAAAATATTTCACGTGGCCCCCCTTCTAATATTAATCAGTACACCTTTGGTGAGCCACATGCCAAATTTGGTGGTTTTATCCTCCCGGTAACGGTAATCTTAGTTATCGTCACTAAGCCACCTGACTAATTGACGAAAAACTCAAAACTAACTAAATCTTCAGTGAGAATTTGGGGGTGGGGGAGGGGGGAGGGAAATTTAAAACTAAGCATTCTAGAGATTTTTTTTTAAACTAAATCTAAGAATGTCTGGAATCTCTAAATCAAAACAACACTGAATTACATGTGACTAATTTGCAAATCAATGAGTTGTGCTTCTATAGTAACAAAACATTAATGGTTCCTTTTTAATGTTTTTTTCTTTTTGAAGTTTGTAGTTACACCCTCAAGCCAGTGACTGTAGATTCTGTATTAGTTTGGAGATGTGGGTTTTGGAGATGTGGGAGAAAAAAATACATCTACTTTGACAGCTCCAGGAGAATTTAATTGGTCCAAATTCATTTTAGGCTGACAAGAGTGAGAATTTTTCTACGACAATATAATTACAATAATGTACAAAAATGATATGCAGCTACCAACTAGATACAGCTAGTTTATCTGAATAATATTATACAATGCCATACAAGAAGGAAAATACATTATCTTGCAAACAATGTAGTCTTGCCATTGATAGCAGTTTGATTAAGGGTCTGGCTCCATGAAAGTAATAACAAGCACAAGGTATAATTTAGCATCAGTTTATATAGTACTTGTGTTTGGGTTTATTCATCAACATTGGAATAACTAAATTTGATTCACACGCAAGCACACTGTGGATGATGCCTTGACTAACATATCTCAAAGCCTGCCTGTCTGCCTACACACACACACACACACATGCATACATACATGCACGCATGCACATGCACACACACACACACACACTGACTTATACATCCATTTAGGGTAAAGACTGGCACACTGAGATGCTTAAACAATGGAATGCACAATGTAATGTGGAGGGCATACCACAGGGAGGAATGGTCACATTTATAATACTGACTATAGGTTATCTGGAGAATTTCACTTAAACAACCTCCTGCCACCCTAACCAAATCATCAAAATGTTGTAGAAACAACTAGCTAGTGACAGACCAAAACGGCTGTGCTAGTCTTATATCAAACATATAGCTGAAGCCACATTTGCATCAATATATTGGCGTGGAGTTTGATCCGTGTTTAGAGCACACCAGTATCCATAAACACCTATGAACTATATACCATTCTATTTTACATCGCTTTACATCTGTCTTACTGCATCACTGCATCATCCACTCTTAAATCACTTGTATGTTTGCGTCATTGTTCCGTCCAGTGAAACTGATGAAGATCCTCAGACCAATACATTCAAATAAAATGTAAGATGTGACAAGCTAAATAACCTCCTAACTTAATTTATTTCTATATGTTTCACACGGTCTGGAATGAAAAGATAGATTTCGGCATTTAATAAGTGGAGGAAGAATTAAACTCTGAACCACTTGCTCAGTGCACAACCTTTACCACCATTGAGTTATTCATGTCAACCTTGTTATGGAAATTTTCTTAATCTTCATTTTGTGGTGAAGGTAATTGGAAGTTTCAACATCATGCACAGCTTATTTGGTCAGCTGAGAGATTAACTTATTATTTGCAGTATTTTATGTATTAAATTGGAATTAAACAAAGTTCTAGACTATTTTAATAGTTTTTCTTTATAGTTATATGTCCCACAAAATTATATTTTTTGAAATTCCACAGTAGCTAAAGTAAAAAAATATGACAGAGAAAACACAAAGTATTAAATGTTTATCACTTGTGCTTTACCTTTTCTATTGAAGATAATCTGTTTCCAAAGTGCTTACTAAGAAGATCAGATCCATTTACTGTCTCTCTCCACGTTTTCAAATAGGCTTGCCTAACCGATTGAGAAAATAAAACTAATAGGAGAAAAATGAATGTACCTTGAAAGGCCACCATGAATGTGTAGAAATACGCTAATGGAGCTACTTCTGGTTTGCATGTTAATAAAATTCCCACAATCCAAGTCAGACCCATGATGACTACAAGAGTAATAGCAGATCGCAGCCAACTGCAGCTTTGACCAATCTTGCTTTTCTCTGTGTTTCGCCTTTTATGGTTATAAATCACTTTAGCAACCATGCAGAAGAAAATAATATTAATAGAGATAATCACAATGACTGGGGCTATAAATGCCCAAATAAAGTGAGTTTTTGCTGACAAGTAGCACCTATTTGACACCAAAATAACAATTATAATAGCTTTTGACTATTAATTTTTGGTTCTTATCATGCAGACAGAAAATATTTAAAAATAATAATAGCATCAAAGTGGATTGTACAATACATTTCTCTTGCTAGCCAATATTTGCAATATTTACAACATCAATGGATCATCCTAACAACAAATACTTCATAGTGTTACTGTAATGCTTTTACAGCGACTCAATAACTCAGAAACAACAATATTTGAATTCATCACAACGTACGCTTGCTGATATCCGTAGTTGCTATCTCCACGAAGTCCGAAACCGAGTGGTAGAGATAATAATGACATATAAAGTAGAGGAAATCCATACGATAAAACAGTAAATAACATCAAGTATCTTTTAGTTTTAAATAAAAATACTTTCACAACAGTCAAATATAGAAAGATTCCTTCCATTAACATCCACATAAATGTAGCTAAGAAGAAGTAGTGAAGAAGAACAGCTACCATCTTGCAGTGAGGTGGAACATGGTCGCTGCTTCCACCCGTTTTGTCTACTCCAGCTATGAAAATGACTTGAGCAATTCCAAGATTCGTGCATAAATTAATATGAATAAAACCTCTCAGATTTCGAAGAGCTCTAAGACATAATATGAAAGAATTCATTTTTATTGATTTTTTTAAAAAACTTTTTTTGAGCTTACTTTAATGCACTAAATGTAAATACTGTTATTATCATTGCTAGTAATGATATGACAACACCAATAGTGCTGATATAGTTCAGAGACAGCTTCACTGGATCACTGTACGCTGGAGGCTTAGGACTGAGTAGAATGGCAAAGTGAGTCAGGTGATTGCATTCACAAACAGTTTCTGAAAAACTTGAAAGTTGAACATTCTTTACGCATCCTCTTTGTGACCAGTGACCCAAGAAAAGCACAGATCTAAGACAATATTCATTATAACTTTTCACTAACAATAATAACTCAAAAACATCACTAGAAAGCAAGAAATTGAAGTAACACTTATTTCAGTACATGACCAGTAATACCAAACAATGAATGACAGGTAGTTGGCATATACTGACAAAATTTACTTGTAGTCATAATCCCCTCCATTGTACAGATCATTTTCCCCTCATTGGCTGAATGCATTCCAACTAACTCACCCTGTTTGTATTGGTATATCTAGGAAAACACATGTTGTATTCTGTTCTGATGAATTTATAGTTTTCTGAAAAATATAATATAAATAAATGTTGATACATATCTAAGCTGAAGAAATTTCAGAAGAAATTTTTTTCAAACACTGATGTAGACTCATCACAACACTATGCTAAAGATTACTATTCAGACACAATATTGTCAGCAGTTAGAGTTTGAGATTTACAAATGTTATTGTTAAGAAATGCTAACCTAGTTTTATTTGAAATTGAATGTACATAGTTTAAAATTGAATGTTCATTATTTGGAATAGTTTTTTCATATAACATCTATTACACATAAGAAAGTCGTTCCAGAAATGCAATTTTTAATTGTAATAATTTAATAATAATATATTTACATTTTTTCATGCACATTTGTGTAACTTACTATCAGTTCTTGTGAATGTTCAAGAGTAATTATAACTGGAGATGACAGATTTAAGTTGCTAGTATCACACGTTGAAGATCCACATTTAATAGATGTTCCTATCACATCTGAGACTAATTCATACGTGCCCCTGAATGTAGGAAAGTAATATGTAATTAGCTATTGATGATATCTTCTGTAATATGTATTGCTTACAATGTATTATTTTCCAATTCATTTGGAAAGAAAAAGGTTGCATTTCTGATGGCAGTGGATATTGTAATGATACTGCCATTACTTGCAAATCCCTCGAAAAATGTCACTGGAATTTCAATAGTTGCATGAGGTGCAGGCCAGTTGTGAAGATTTGTGTCCAATGAAGTAAAACCACTTCCATTAATGAAGTCTACAGTTGTCTGATTAACAACTAAGGCTATACAACAACAATTGTACAGAGAATTAATTTTCAATTTCTTGGAAACATATTGGTAGGAAACTGATGGTGGCTAAAATTAATTTTAACTACTAAATATATTTGTTCTTCTATAAATAGAAGTACTAAAAAAGTCATACTTAACTACATGAATTGGGAGCTAAAACATTAACTTCAGGAAGACGTTCAGTTGTTTTTCTGTTATCAGTATTAAAAGAAAGTTTTGTGTAGCTACTACAGTATGGCTTCTCCAAAAGGACAAGTATTAGGAGATGAAGGAGTTAACTCTCTGTGTAAAAAATATTACTGAAATTTGGAAACATTACATTCTGATTGCTTGTATTCGGAATGTAAAACGTGGGCTGAGCTCAAGGTCCTCGAACTGGGCTGTTTTGTTAGTCATTTGTGTTCGTTTACACAACTACTTTGACTAGTACTATCTTCACTCATTCTATTTGTCATTATGCTCTTTATCACAACTATAATGAAAAAAAAACAAAAAAAAAACAATATGCACCAACAATAGTTGAAGTGGTGTGTCTTGTTGTCTACATGTATCACCACTAATATTGAAACCTGAGCCACTATGGCCTAGAACCACTTATCTATAAGTAGTGTATTATTGGTAGGAGGATTGATAAATACTGTCATAATATTGTCTGGGACTGGAGATGACAGATATACTATGCCTAGACCAGAAGAACTGCTAGACCGTGTTGGACAAACAAAGTTCATTAGTACTTTAGACATGACCAAAGGATATTACCAAGTGCCAATGAGTGTAAAAGATCGAGAAAGGAAAGCGTTCTTATCGCAACTTGGGAAATACCAATTTAAACTTATGCCATTTGGACTGAAAAATGCTCCAACTACTTTCAAGCATCTTATTGACCTTATTTTTAATGGTATGCTAAACTGTGTGGCAACTTATTTGACGACTTCGCGGTATTCTCACAAACTTGGGAGGAGCATCTGTTGCATTTGAAAGAAATTTTTGAAAGATTAATTAAGGCTGATCTGACAGTGAGAGCAGAAAAATGTACAATTGGAGCAGATGAATGCATTTTTGATAATCTCCGTGCTTTCCTTGGCCTCACCGGATATTATAGATAATGTATTTCCAATTATGCGACCAGAACTGTACACTTGACGGATGCACTGT